>Ga0210406_10000839_pt1 | contig 40110 bp, 31 predicted proteins | sample IncBWC30MmetaG_FD_155454 | JGI IMG/M metagenome (GOLD analysis project Ga0210406, IMG submission 155454) | Forest soil microbial communities from Barre Woods Harvard Forest LTER site, Petersham, Massachusetts, United States - Inc-BW-C-30-M | ecosystem: Environmental > Terrestrial > Soil >... | reverse complement strand
TTTCGTTGGCGTGGGCACGCCCCCCACCGAGAGGGGCGAGGCCGATTTATCCTATGTGGAATCCGTGGCCCGCGAAATCTCCGGGGGGGTCGTCGACTACAAGGTCGTGGTGGAGAAAAGTACCGTGCCGGTTTATACCAGCGAGTGGGTGCGCAAGATCATCCTGCGCAGCGGCACCGATCCGGAATTGTTCGACGTCGCATCCAATCCCGAGTTTCTGCGCGAAGGCACTGCGGTCACCGATTTCCTGTTTCCCGATCGCATCGTAATCGGCTGCGACAGCGATCGCTCGGCTGCCGTCTTGCGCGAAGTGTACGCTCCCTTGACCCAGGGAAGCTACTACCAGAGCAGCGGCGCCATTCCCCAACCCGACCGCGCACGGATTCCGCCGTCGCTTATCGTGACCAGCAGCAAGAGCGCGGAGTTGATCAAGCATGCCTCCAACGCTTTTCTCGCCATGAAGATTTCTTTCATCAATGCCGTAGCCTCAGTCTGCGAATCCGTGGGTGCCAACGTGAGTCAGGTGGTGCACGGCATTGGCACCGATTCCCGCATCGGGGCCGGGTTCCTGAACCCGGGCATTGGCTACGGCGGAAGCTGCTTCCCCAAGGATGTCATGGCATTTCGCGCCGTGGCGCGTGAGTCGGGCTACGACTTCCGTCTGCTCGATGAAGTGATGCGGATCAACGAAGATCAACGGCAACGCTTCCTCCGCAAAGTTCGCAGCGCTCTTTGGACCCTGCGCGGCAAGAACCTTGGCGTGCTCGGCCTCGCCTTCAAGGGCGGTACGGACGATATCCGGGAGTCGCCGGCGCTCTTTATCGTGCAGGCTCTTTTGCAGGAGGGCAGTAAAATCACGGCCTACGATCCAGCCGCCATGGAGCGTGTTAAGGAAGTCATCCCGTCTGGACTCAGTTTCGCCAACTCCGCTTATGAAGCGGCTCACGGCGCGGATGCTTTGTTGATCCTTACCGAGTGGGAGGAATTCGCCAACCTCGATCTCAACCGGCTCCGCCAGGAACTGAAGTACCCCATCGTAATTGACGGGCGCAATTTGTATGATTCCGAAGTGATGGCCGCTGAAGGCTTCACTTACTACAGCGTAGGACGCGCCGCCTCCCACCCCGACGGAGTGCCCGCTGCGCTCTTCAAGAATGGCAAGAAAGCATGACTTCGAAACGCGCGGTGGTTACCGGCGGCGCCGGTTTTCTGGGATCTCATCTCTGCGATGCTCTGCTCGCCGAAGGCTGGAACGTGGTGGTCGTCGACAACCTCCTCACCGGCCGCCCCGCCAACCTCGCCCACCTCACTCACGAACCGCGTTTCGAGTTCGTCGAAAAAGATATTTGTCAACCCTTTGACGTGGGCAAGGTCGATTACGTCTTCCACTTTGCCAGTCCTGCCAGTCCCGTGGACTACACCATTCACGGCATCGCCACGCTCAAGGTCGGTTCCCTGGGAACATTTCACGCTCTCGACGTAGCCCATAAATACGGCGCCAAGTACCTGGTTTCGTCCACCTCCGAGTGCTACGGCGATCCCCTGGAGCACCCCCAAAAGGAAACCTATTGGGGCAACGTCAACAGCATCGGCCCGCGTTCCGTCTACGACGAAGCCAAACGCTTCACCGAAGCCGTAACCATGGCCTACCACCGTTATCACAACGTAGATACTCGCATCGTCCGCATCTTCAATACCTACGGTTCGCGTATGCAACTCAACGATGGACGAGTTGTCCCCAATTTCCTGAAGCAGGCCTTGCGCGGTGAACCCCTCACCGTCTATGGCGACGGGCAACAGACTCGCAGCTTCTGCTACGTCAGCGACGAAATCGACGGCTTCGTGCGGCTTTCGAAATCCGAGGAACATCTGCCCGTAAATATCGGCAACCCCAAGGAATTCACCATCCTCGAATGCGCCCAGATGGTGTTGCATGTGACCGGATCGAAAAGCCAGATTCGCTACGAACCACTCCCGCAGGACGACCCCAAACAACGCTGTCCCGATATCACCAAGGCCCGGCAGGAGCTCGAATGGGAGCCGAAAATCGATCTGGAAACCGGCCTGCGCCGCTCGCTCGATTATTTCAAGAAAGCCGTGGCCGAAGAAGCGACCGTGAAATAGGCGCCTTTCCCAAATGAGAACGCCGGCAAACATTACCAAGGAAGGCTTAAAACCAGAGTCTTTGTCGTAGGCTTCACCCCAAAGAAATCACGCGCCCGGATCCCTGAAACCCGGATCCCTAGGAATAAGATCCGGGGGATGAAATTGAGGCCCGTATCCCCCGGGTGCAGAATCCCCCGATTCTGCTTCTATTTAAGAACAGCGTAAAACAGACCGGAATTGGCTCACGATCGAAAGATTTTTCTTAAAAGATCGGCATTTCGCACGTGGGCGTGCCGATGACATAGGCGGTAGCGCTCGGTTTAACGGCGAAGCCTTGTGATGGAGAAGATCGAAGCGATGGATCGCAGATGATGCGAGAGCAGGATATCGACCAAAGGCAACGAGAACGGGCTAACCGGTATGTATGGTCCGCCGCTTTGTCGTAAAAAACGAAAGTGACAGGATGGTCGGCGCAATTGTATCCAGCCTTTGGGGGGCACAAGCTCCTGGCACTTGATGGAATCTTGAATGCACTTGGAATCGTACATTCTTGGAGGGGTTCGCTGTACCTACGAATCGCTGCCGGAAGGGCTTTATGCGGTCGGTTCCGTCGTGGTGGCGACAAAGTCGGTCAACTTTTTCAGATTCGTCCGTTCTTCCTCAGTATCCAGTTCGAAGGCCACGCCCATGCCGTAGCCAGGATGAGAAGCCAGCACCGTACCTCGCAGGCGTAATCTCATTTCATAGGTTCGCACGACAATCTCCAGTGTCGACCCCTGGGGAAATGGTAGGGCGACCTCCAGATAGCATCCTCCCGCACTCAGGTCAGTCAGGCAGCAGCGATGTGGAATCGAAAGCCCGGGGCGATAGACTTCTGCTCCCAGGCGGCATGCGTATCGAGTCTTGGTTCGCCGGTTGTCGAGTTCGAAAGGGCGGGGTGGAATATCCTGGGGAATCTCGTGCGAAACCTTCGGTTGAATACTCGGTAGAGCACTCTCCCCGGCAACTTCATTTTCTATCTTGTCGCCCCTGTACCGGCTCTCCGGAGTCACCTCCGCCACCGCCACCCTCGTCGGTCGCAGAGACTCTTCCATCTCCACGGTGACGTTATAGAACGGAGCTCGCGAGGCTTCTTTGGGTAGATTGGCCCCCAGAAAATCGTCCAGCAGGCGGCGGGAAGATTTCGGTACATCCACAAACTGCAATCCCGCCCGGCCCTTCCAGTCCTGCCACATCAGCTTAGCCGACAACCGAATGCTCGGGGTCTGGTCCGGCAGCCGGAACTGAAAATACACTTTGCCCAGCGGCGGAAGCTTTTTCCCGAACTGCACCGACATGCCGTCTTCTGCCAGATCGATCAGCGCCGCCCGCTCCTGCTCAACGTTCGCGTAATCGATGGTCGCCTGGGCATGCACCGTGGCTCGGCCCTTTTTGCGCTTGTCCTGGTGCATCACGGCGCGCGCCGCGCGCAGGCTGCTCAGGGCCTGTTCGTAGGTCCATGGTTTGTAGAGAATAAAATTTGCGCCCAGGGAAAAGATTTCTCGCAGACTCTCCTGTCCGGGCAGCACCGCGACCGCGAGCGTCGCATCATTTTTCCGAGACTGCCGTGTCTCCCGCAACAGGTAAATCACTTGCTTGCTGGACTTCCCATCAAGTATCACCAGGTCGAACCGTTCTTGTGCTAGCCGAATCCCGGCGCGCACGAAGTCCGGGCAGGACTCAACCCCAAAGCTGAGTTCTTCGAGAACCCGTCGCAGCAATTCGGCCGAAGCCTCGTCAACGCACACCAGCAGAGCGGATAAAGTCATACCTGTCCCTATCCTAGGTTCCATCCTGTCATCGTCACAAGTTACCAGCGTGCCAGTCGCGTCGGCGCCTCATTTCGATCACCGAATGAGAAGAAACAAGCGGCCATGGTGAGTTTCCTCAGAGGACTCCGACTCGGGAGGGCTGAGTCTACAGTAACTTGGTCCGCCTCCAGCCGACCCGTAGTATTGGGCTGCATGCTTGCCTTCGGCATTTACGCAGTGACCGCAGACTGGACCTCCGCCAAATGGCTGTTGTGGATTGGCCTGTACCTGAGTTTGGGTCTTCTTGCCCCGTGGGCAATGACGCGGGCCTGGGCTCATCATCATCAAAGCGCATTGCAGCCGCGCCTCAGCCAAATCTTCCAAAACGGTGAGTTGGGCATGGTCGGCCTGATGCTTGCCATCTCGGTGATTTGGGATCTGCAAAAATCTCAGTACACTCCTTACACGATTGCCCTCGGTTCGGTTTTCCTGGCCCTGATTGGCATTATGGCAGGCTGGGTCTGGATCGAGTCCTACGGCCGGCGCAGCATCGGGATTCGTTTCCGTCCGGAACGAGCCTGGCGAGACTCCAGAAATTTGACGTTTCTTGTATTCAGCGTGGCCATGGTGACTGAGATCCTGTTAGACCGTTTCGCAAAGGTGACCGCCCTGTGAGCGCCGCAGCCCTGGCCTTGGCGAAGGAACCGCGCCGCACACTGGCGATGCGCCTTGCCGACCCCGCCGGAACTCTGGCCTATTTATCTCTGATGTTCGGGCTCCTGCTGGTTTCTTTCCCGATGACGTTCCCGCGACTGATCATAGCGAGCTGGCAGAATGCCAGCCTGACGCCAATGATGATTCTGTTCACCGTCTCGGTGAACCTTGGGCTTTATCTGACGGTCGCCCATCGACGCTCCGCTAAACCCGGAATTGTCGCTGCCGCTTGTCTGGGAAGCGTCCCGGTTTTCGTATTGGCCGGTCTCAACTTTGTTGTTCAAGCCACCATTGCTCACACTCTGGCTGGAACCCAGCCCAATGCGCTTGCACGGGTCAACGAAGAGATCCTTGCCCATACCTACTTCGCCTTGATCGCGGCGATTTTTGGACCGTTCCTGCTCATCCGTCTGGGACAACAGTTCAAAAAAACCGACTCCTAAGTGCAGAGTGCTCGCCCAGCCTGATCGCCTTTTACCCCATCTGCCCGGGCTCTGGTTCGACCGGTCACTCGCCGCGTATAGGTATCGGTGACTCAAGTAATCATCGCGAATAACCGAAGGTCTCTGTCCTGGTGTATTGGCCTGTAGTACTTTGACTCCGTCTCCCCGTTCTTAGAAGATGAAGGCCGCGATGAAGGAACGCGAAGCATTTCTGTACTCTGCGATGAAAGCGCGATCCTCCGCCCTGTGGGCATGGCGAACGGGAGCGCGAGCGGGTTCGATAGGCGGCGTTTGCTCTTCCCAAAACTTTATGAAGTCGAACCGAAATCGCGGGTTCTCGCTGCTGGAAATGCTGATCACGATCTCCATCGGTCTGATCATGGCGGGCGTCACATTTATCGCCCTCATGCCGATGTTCAAAGAGAACAAGGTGAACGCGGCCTATGACACCACACTCTCGGTGATCCGCAATTATCGAACCCTATCCATCACCCAGAGCAAGCGTTACATTCTGACTTTCACCAATCCCGGAACCATCACCGTGCAGTACTGGGGCGTGGGCGTTCCGGTCTCGCCGGCTCCGGTCACCGTCGCTACCTTTAACCTGCCGACCGACATCCAGTTCGCGGTGCAAGCCGGATTTCCCGCCGCCGCTCCCGACAGCTTCGGCACCGGGGGCACGGCCATTGACTTCGATCAAGGCATGGGCCTGGGCAGCCAGAACTACATCATGTTCATGCCTGACGGCTCCTCTCAGGATACGCTGGGAAACTACAACAGCGGCGTTGTGTACATGACCCGTCCCGGCTCAGTTTACAGCTCGCGCGCCGTCTCCGTATTCGGCACGACGGGCAGGGTTCGGGGATGGCGGCTCGTCGAGAATGGAAACATCTGGGTGCAACAATGAGGCTAGCCAGGTTTCACCGAGCGGCGCAGCGCGGGTTCACGTTGATTGAAACCATGATTGCGATCGCCGTCATGACCATCGGCATCGTTTCGTTGCTCGCCGTTTTTGGCACGGCGGTCGCCAGCACACAGAATGCTCAGGAAAATCTCATCGCCCGCCAAAAGGCGCTGGAGACAATGGAAAGCATCTACACCGCGCGCAACACCCAGCAGATAACCTTTGCGCAGATTGCCAATATCGCCAACGGCGGAATTTTCACCAGTGGTGCGACGCAACTCCAATCCGCTGGTCCCGACGGACTGGTGAATACCGCCGATGACGTGCCTTTCCCCGCCAGCGGAGTCTGCCCCGCCGGACCGGAGTGCATCACTCTTCCTGGTCCTGACGGCATTCTGGGTACGGCCGACGACCAGGCGATGAGCCTTTCGAACTTCCAACGCCAGATTCAGATCGCTCCCGTGCTCGAGTCCGACGGGGTCACGATTAATCCGAATCTCAAGCAGATTACCGTAACCATCAGCTATTTCGCTGGCGGATCCCCTATTCCGCGCGCTTACACCGTGAACGCGCTGATTTCGGCCTTTCGCTAACGGCCAGTGACGGAAAACATGAAGATGTCAAAACAAAACCCGGAAAGCGGCTTCACCTTACTCGAACTCCTGGTTTCCATGGCCGTAGGCTTGATTGTGATGGCCGCAATGGCCGGCCTATTTAAGGCTGGGATGGACTCCGCCATGGTAGTGACGCAGCGCGCCGAAACGCAGCAGAACATGCGCGCTGCCATCGATCTCATGGTCAAAGACATCGGCATGGCCGGGGCGGGACTGCCTTCGGGCGGAATCCAGCTGCCCGCCGGAGCCGGATCGAGCGCTTCCCTGTTGGGCTGCGACCAAGCCGGCACCTGCCACGTCCCCGGCGGCACCTACCCCACCGGCAACCACATGTACGGAGTCATTCCCGGCTTTACCAACGGCGTGGAAGGAAACGCGGTCGTTCCCGCGGCGCCCCCGCCGGCAATCAACGACAGCATCACTTCCATCTATGCCGACTACAACTTTCCCTTGTGGGAGTACGACATTACATTCACCGTTCCGGGCAGCGGCACCGCGATCACACTGACCCCCAATCCCGCCTATGTCCCTGCGCCTCCACTCATCGGGGCAGCTGGAGGGATTCAAGTGGGCGATCTCATCATGCTCAGCAACACCCTGGGTACGGCGGTGGGCGAAGTCACAACCATCGCCCCCAACGAAATTGGCTTTGCCGATTTGGATCCGCTCAACATCAATCAAAATGGCGCGGCCTCCAATAACATCGCGGCTATTTCGAATGGAGCCAACACCGTCGCTTACCGCCTCTTCGCTGTGACCTATTACATAACGGTCCCCCCTCCAAACGGCGAGACTCCCCGCCTGATGCGCCAGGTCAATGGCCTCAGCCCGGTTCCCGTGGCCGACAACATCATCAACCTGCAGTTTTCCTACGACATCTACAACTCCACCACTTCGGCGCTCGATGCCAACCAGCCTAATCCCTTGGGCGTGGGCGATTCGCCCAACTTGATGCAAAAGATCAACCTCGTGGTCATGGGACAAAGCGTGGTCAACCACGGGAACAAATCGCAGAACCTGTATCTGGCTACCTCCATCAGCGCCCGCAATATGGCATTTCGCAATCGTTATCAGTAACGGCTTTTTGAGATCAGGAGGTAAACCCGGTGGGTCAAGAAACAGTGGGACAAGTAAAAATGGGACAGAAAAAAAATCTTTCGCGCGGTTTCACGCTGATTGCAGCGCTTCTCATTCTGGTGCTGCTATCGGGCGTCGCGGCTGGCCTGCTTTTCATTGTCACTAGCGAGACCCGCATGGGCGGCAATGACCTGGAAGCCAACTTGGCCTACTACGGCGCCGAGTCCGGCATGGAGAAACTCACCGCCGACCTCTCTTCACTCTATACCCAGTACATGATTCCTTCGAACCTGCAGATTCAGAACCTGACGAACTTCCCGCCCACTCCGGCAATGGTGAGCGGAATGAATTACGCCGAAAGCATCACCTACCCCACCGATGGCACTGGAAATCCGGTCAGCGGCTGGAACACGATCAGCGCCGGCGCAAATCAGGGACTCGTCGCCGAAATCGTTCCCATGAGCATGCAGGTGGTCGCCACCCGTCCCGGAGGCGCCAGCGTGAACATCACGCGCAAGGTGGAAATCGCTCTGATTCCGGTGTTTCAGTTCGGCGTCTTCTGCGGCTATGACTGCAGCTACTTCCCCGGCCCCAATTTCAGTTTTGGCGGCCGCGTTCACACGAATCAAAACCTCTTCCTCGCGGCCGGCGGCGATCTCGTATTCAGCGATAAGATTGCAGCCTTTCAGCAGATCATCATGGATCGACTGGAAAACGGACATGCCACCTCCACGGGATACGGCGGAACCGTCTATGTTCCCAACGCCAGCGGCGGCTGCCCGCTGAATACGTTTCCTCCCACCGGTGCGTTCTGCGTGGCTCTTCCAGGCGCCGGGACAATACCGGGCGATGCCAGTTGGAGCGGAGGATACCCCCTCGCTGGCCTAGCCAACCCAAATTTCGTCACCCTGTCTTCGGGGGCAACATTGAATGGGTTCATGGTGAATTCCCTGACGGGCGCAACCAATATGCAGCTGCCTTTCGTCAAAAACAGCTGCACCAGCAACCCGCCACCCTGCACCGATCCGATTTCCATTGTCCGCAAGCCCCAGCCCGGCGAGGCCCCCAGCGGTACGCTGGGAAGTGCGCGTTTGTACAACAAGGCGGAGATTCGCGTCCTGCTCGCCGACACAGAACTTGACCTCCATCCCGAGCGGCCCGGTCTCAACGGCGACGCTGACGATATTCAATTCGTTCCCAACACTGGTTGGAATATTCCCGCCGCCGCCGGCGCTCGTAACGTGGCCCTGGCTCCGGTCTCTGGCCTCGAGTTTTACGGCATGGCCCAGACGACTCCAACGATCAATAACTGGGTGAATCCGTTCGGCTATGCCGGCTGGGCCTCGTATCCGCTGTTAGGAGAACTCACCACCGGTGGTATTCCCAACAACGGCCAGGGCGCGTGGCTTCGCGTTGAATATCTCAACAACGCGGGAAACTGGGTCGGACTTACCCGCAAATGGCTCAACTGGAGTTTCACGCGTCAATACAACATTCCCCCCAGCGCGCCGACAGGAACCGCAGGGGCCGATCCCTACAATCCCAACGCCATCCTCATCCTGCAGCAAATGGCGCCTTCATCTCCTTCGCAGATAGCCGATCCCCATGCGTTTTACCCCATTAACTTCTACGACACTCGTGAGGGCGAGATGCGCGATGCCAACAATGGATGCGCCGTCAACGGCATCATGAACGCCGTCGAGCTCAACGTGGCCAACCTGGCACTATGGCTCAAGGGACAGGGTCCCTACGGCGGTGATCCTGGCCTGTCCGTCAACTTCACCGGCCAGAACGGCTACATTCTCTACTTCTCCGATCATCGCGGAATGCTGGTCGATCCCAATCCTTCCAACGGAGGACAAACGCCGGCGAATGTGATCAGCGGCGAAGCCGGTCTCGAGGATGTCGTCAACTCGAACCAGCCCCTGCCATCGAATAATCCCGACGGCAATCTGGAGGCCACGACTTACTACAGCTATTCCCCGGAAGACGCGGATCAGAATGGTTTGCTCGACAACTGGGGAGCCAAAAACATCGGTTACGGATTCGGCGTGAACACCAATAACCTCAACCCGTACCAGACCACCTCATGCAACACAACTGGTTTGACCAACGCAGTTACAGGCGCCCGCCACGTTCTGAAACTGGTCGCCGCCGGCGGCAACGCCGCAGGCACCAGCTACCTCCCTGTCCGCCCCGACAACAACGGCGGCGGATTCACCGTGGCCTCGGAAAATCCTGTCTACGTTCAGGGCAACTACAACAGCAGTGCGGCCGATCCGGTCTGGACCGGCGGCACTAACGCCACTCCTCACTCTGCGGCGGCAATCATCGCCGACACCGTCACCCTGCTCTCCAATAATTGGACCGACGCCAACAGTCTGAATAACCCGACCAACCCGGGCGGCCGCGTGGCCGCGAACACCTACTACCGCATGGCCGTCGCCGGCGGCAAGAACATTCCCTTTCCCGTCCCCAACTGGGGCGGCGCCTCCAACGACTTCGGCACTGACGGAGGCCTGCACAACTTCCTCCGCTACCTGGAAAACTGGGGCGGCAAGACTCTCTACTACGAAGGATCGCTGGTCAGCATGTACTACTCCGAATACAACACCGGCGTCTTCAAGTGTTGCGCCACCGTCTACAGTCCGCCCACTCGCAGCTACGCCTTTGACACGCTCTTCCTGAACCCGGCGAACCTCCCTCCCGGTACGCCCATGTTCCAGGACGTAGTAAATCTGAGCTATCATCAAAACTTCACCCCGCAGTAATCGGCCCAGAGGATGCCCCACCCTTCTCGCGTCTTTTCGCAGAGGGTGGGGATTTTGACTTCAGCAGTTACAATCGAAGAGGCCGAAGGATCTCAAAAGTAGCGCCGCCGTCCCGGCGGCAGTACGGGGGCGTGTCGCCCGCCGCGCCGAGACCAAAGGCGATGCCGCGTTTCAACCGGATTTCAATTAACCATGCACCCACGCCGCTACCTGCTTTGGTTCCTCTTCGTTCCATCCGCTCTCGTGGCCACCGGCTTCGTTTTCATCCCCTTGTTCATCATCCGCCCATTCCGCCATCAGTCCCCATCCGCCCTGGCTCTGGCCATGGCCCTGCGGCCGCGTGCTCCCTCGATAACTCTCGCGGCCGCTATCCTCTGTCTGTTATTGCTGCTCCTGCTCTGGCAAACCGCTGACCTATGGCGCAAAATTCTGCTCACGTCTCTCATGATCGTAGTCACGTTCTCGGCCGTCATGTCCCGCCTGAACCACTTCGAATGGATGTTCCATCCCATCGACGCCCCGCAGTTCGAATCCGCCTCCACCAGCAAGCTCGGCAACGAAGAAATGATTCTGGCTATTCGCTATGGCGCCGAAGCTCGTGCCTATCCCATCCGCGAAATGGCCTACCACCATGTGCTGAACGACGTCATCGCCGGCGTCCCGGTGGCTGTCACCTATTGAACGCTCTGTCACACCGGTCTGGTGTGGACACGAACCGTGAACGGCCGGGTGCTGCATTTTTATCTCGCCGGAATCAACAACCAGAATTTCCTGATGCGTGATCGCGAAACCGGCACCTGGTGGCAGCAGACAACGGGCAAAGCCATCTACGGTCCGCTCCAAGGCGCGTCGCTCGAACTCGTCCTGGGTGACGAGTTAACCTTCGGTGAGTGGAAGTCGGAAGTGTCGAACGGTAAGGTGCTGGCTGAAGTACCGAAGTATGTGAAGGAGTACGACAGCAATTGGGAACCGGAAGTAGCCAAGCTTCCGGTCGTGATCAGCTTTCCCGGAACCGAGCTCAAATCTCGCGAGCTGGTCGTAGGATTGGAAATCGACGGCACTAGCCGCGCCTATCCCTGGGAGACGCTGGTGAAACAATCGCCGGTCATCGACCGCGTACACGGTACACCCTTGCTCATAGCGGTCGGAGCTGACGGCAAATCCTTCCGCGTTTTCATCAGCCGCATCGACGGCCAGGACGCCGAGTTTTTCTTGCAAGGCGAGACCGAGGACGGGACTAAGGCTGAGGCAAAAAACGATGCGTCTGCCGCAACCAAGTCCGAAGTAAGGTCCGAAGCGACCGCCACGACGAAAACCGCAGCCTCGGCCGACGCCAAAGGGGTAGCGCCCTCCGCCGCCAAACCCTCCCCTGAATCCTGGAGATTGCTCGACACCGCGACCGCCAGCGAGTGGAATTTCCAGGGTTGCGCTGTTTCAGGACCTTCCCAGGGCAAATGCCTGGATCGGGTCCCCGCCCTCAAAGATTACTGGTTCGACTGGCGCAACTACCATCCCGGTACCACCATCTACAAACATTAAACTGACTTCCATCGAAATCGGCAAGGACTGCTGCTCCATAACCGGAGGTGTTAGCCGAACGGATTCTCGTCCGCACTGGGCCCATAAATCGCCGGCACCGCAACATCGAGCATCCGAAGATAGACGGAAAGTTGGCCCCGGTGGTGGTACCAGTGGTTCAACATAACCGATCGCAGAACCTCGACTCTTGGCCGGTTGAAGATCGGCAATCCATTTGCCATCAGGCGCCAGTGCCCCGTTGCCTTTTGTTCACTCATACCACTCAGGCACGCTTGCGCGTCGCAAACGCTTTGCTCGAAAGCGGCGCCAATCTCTTCGACATCTTGGGGAGCCGGTGGATCAAAATTGGCCTTAGCAACGTCAAACTCGTCGAGTTGAGAGATGCGAGCCAGAGAAGCGGGTACGCTCGCAATATGTAAGGCCAACTGGCCGAGCGACATCGATTTTCGATGCGGTTTCCACGCCAGTTTGTCGGCGGGCACCCGCTCCAGAATTCTTTTCGTGATCGCGGCCTCCTCCCGAAACTCGGCTAGCATCGGCGGTATCATAGTTGCGATTGGTTCAGTTGCGATTGGTTCTATCATCGTCGTCACTGTGCTTCCTCTTTTGTCGGAAGAAAAATTCCTACATTCTCCCGCTTTCCGTGCAGATTGCTCTTTGCTCTGTGCTCAATCGAGGATCGCTCGCTTGAAGATTGGAAAGTCCACCCTGATTTTCAATCAACCAAGAAGAATCAGCCTCAACCATCGGATGCTCACCGCCGGCTCTTGCTCTCAGCCCGCTGCCGAACTTTCTCGTGGATATGAGTCCAGCCCTTCCCCATACCTTCTCTGTGGTCATCTGGAATCACTCCCAGCGTCATGTGATGAAACTTAATCAGCGTTCCACCGTCTTGCTCGCTCAACCGATACTGCAGATTCGACACGACCGGATACGACATGAACAACGGCCCGGTGATTTCGAGCAATGTCGGCCGCTTGATGGCTTGCACATGTCCCCAGAAATGTCCGTTCTGATCGCCCAAGTCGCGGTACCACCGTCCGCCCGGCCAAGGCTCAATCTTCATCGACATCCGCTTGCCGTCCGGTGTATCGTTCTCCGGCCCCAATTGTTCCAGCAGCGCCGCGAACGTCACATCCAGCGACGCCCGTACATGAATTTCCTGCGCGATGTTCACCGTCAGATTCTCAATGCCTGGTGTTGCTGTTGCAGTCGTCATTGCTCGCTCCTCCTTGCCGCGATTTTCAGATTCGGTGTTGATCAGACTTTGTCCAACAATTTCTGTTTCGCTTCCGCCCGCTCTTTCACCCGATTCAGCTGGTGCTGCCACAAACGCTCGAACGTCTTGGTCCAGTCATGCAGCGGCCGGATCGCCTCCGCATTGGTCCGATAAAACTTGTGCCGCCCATTCCGCCGCACGCGCACCAGACCAACCTCCCGCAGCACGCGCAGATGCTTCGACACCGCCGGTTGCTCCATACCCAGGCTCGCCACGATGTCTCCCACCAGCCGCTCCTCGAGCGCCAGATAGTTCAAGATGTCCCGCCGCCGCGGCTCGGCCACCGCATTGAATGCATCCGAGGTGGTGGCCGCTCTTGCCATGCGACCCAATATATATTCCTATATGGGTATATGTCAAGAATATTGTTTTCGAGAATTGATTCGTGGCCAGTACGAAGCAACGGTCTCCGAGCAGCCGCGATCGAGCGATTCGCGTCACGCTCCAATGAGTCCGCCGTGGATTTTTTGCCTGTCCGAAGTATAGGAACGACTGGGCTGAGACTACTTCGCGGCCATAGACCTGGGCGGTAGCCGAACTTCCGTCACGGAATGATCAAAAAATCACTTAACCCGTTCAGAATCAGTTTAGGCAACCGCCGGTCGGCATCGCAAACCCACCTGAGTGTGCAAACATCTGCACTGTTGACAGCTGCTCGGACACCCATTCAAAATTGTTCCGTTCCAGCGCCTCGTTCTTGGGGCCAAGGAGCAAATCCCGTAGTTTTTTTGCCGCCACTCAAAAACTCCAAAAAGCTAAGGAGCAAGAAAACATGAAAACACCTTGTGTCCGGCGGTTTCAACAACTGAGCGTTGCGATTGCACTGGCGGGTTTTGTTTTGCCCGCGGTTGCGTTCGCTCAGCAATCTGACATCGTACCCGGAAGCGAACGGCCGATGTTTATGCGCCTGCCTGCAACCTTGCATCAGCCGAGAAATATTATTGAGGCGGCGACCACTCCATTAAAGACCTGGAATGGGTCCTTCACACATCAAGGGACCACGTACAACTTCAACATGGTGGGCGCCCAGCCATCCACAAACACGTCGGTGACAATCCCGGTCGAGATCATTCCCATAAAGATTGTGATTTCGCGTCATCGTGGCGCAACGACAACTTTTGATCCGGCGCACGTCCTGTCGAATGGAAAAACCATCACCAACAATACTGTCGCGTCCCCGATTTTTGCTTCTATTCCGTTTTCATCCGGGGGCGTAAGTATGGGCATGACGCAGTATATTGATGCCTATCAGCGAGCCAACTTCTGGGGTACGGGGGACACGGGCTCCCATCTGTTGCTCGGTGGACCTACAGTGTTGGCGGAACAAACGCTCAGTCCTCCTTCTCACGACGGCAAAACCGGAACAGTATTCGGCTTCACCGCGGGACTGGTGGACATCAACTGGTTTGATTCGCAGTTGCATACCCTGATCACAAATCTCGGAATTCAGCCCAACACATTCCCCATTTTTCTCACCTACGACGTCTATTTAACCCAGGGCAACTCTTGCTGCATCGGCGGTTATCACAGCTCGACCGGCAGCACCAGCGCGCCGCAGGCGTACGCGCACGCCACCTACGTCGATCACGTGGGAGCCTTTGCGCAAGACGTTTCGGCGCTGTCGCATGAAGTTGGGGAGTGGGCGGACGATCCGCTGGTGGTCACGATCAACGGCAACAACACCCCGTGCGGGATTTTGGAAGTTGGCGATCCGCTGGAGAACAATGCTAATTTTGGCGGTTTTCCCTACACCGCTAACGGCTTCACATACAACTTGCAGGATTTGGTGACGCTTCCCTACTTCGGGGCGCCAACAAGCACGTCCGTGAACGACGAGTTCACCTTCCAAGGTGAAGCGCTCACAGTTTGCCAAAATGGATCGTAGAACCTAAACTTTTTCGGCCCTCAGGGTTATATTCAAGCTGACCGCTGACCTTTCCTCTAACGCCTCAGAACATTCTGAGGCGTTGTTGTTTTCGTGCTCTTGTTCCGAGCCGGTTCGATAGAAGTCGGCCGAATCGTTCGGATTCGACACTCAAAGCCTCGACCTCGCGTATTATTTCAAGCTGGCTGAAGTTCCACTGCTGGCGCACAATTTCTCGAAACCAGCTCTCCCCGTCCGAAGACCATCGCAACCGGAATTCGAGTGCGCCTTGCTTGTTCTTCTCCGAAAACAAGCAATCTATGAGCTTACGCTTTAACAGACCGTGACCTCGCAAAAGAGGCTGCAACATTCCACTTCGAGAATGTTAGGAGCTAGGAGCGAGGCCAACGACTCCCGCCAAGCTGCTAAAGCCCGCAGCATTTACGGTTGTCGCCGGACTACCGTTTTTGCAGACGATGACACCATTGCCTGTCGCCTGATCGTCCATCGAGCCCATGAGTCCGTGTGGGGACTGAATTTCAAACCAGCGAAGGCGACCCCCAGAAGCCATCGGAATAGTTTGAAAACAGAACAGTCCCCCAGTAGGTTTCGAAATAAAAAGGAGTCGCGAGGGTAATCAGCCCGAGATTCGCTCATGGCCGATTGGGCGCAGGTGCGAGTTGCTTAAGTTCTTCGGCCCAATTCAATACAACACGCACTTCGTCGGGAGGCCCATTTTCCACGTTGGCCTTGACAAAGAGGAATCGCTGACCGTCTGGGCTCACGTCGTAGACTCCGTTGGTCAACCGACCCATCAGAAATGGAGGGTAGTCCGCGATGATTCGCGGAGTGGAAGCGCTGAAGGTGGGCTGAGTGGTTACGCCCACGCTCATGATCTTGCCGGAGCTCATATAGAAAAGCTCTCGACCATTCTGCGCCCACACGGGAGTCGTGCCGCCGTTGGTCGAAATCTGCCATTTGCCGCCCGGGCCGGGAAAGGGTTGCACGTAAACTTCATAACGGCCCGACTCTTCCGACATATAGGCAAGCCACCGGTCGTCCGGCGAGAATCTGGCTTGCATTTCGTTGAATTGCGTTCGAAGAAACGGCTGAGGTTTCCGATCGCCTGTGATGGGCGCGATCCAGATGTCCCGGCCCGTGGCTGACCCCACGGTCCAATAGGCCAAGAATTTGCCATCGGTTGACCAGGAAGTGGGGACCACAATAAGACTCTCCCCTTGAACGAGGGTTTCCTCCGCGCCGCTCCCGTCGGCAGGTTTCACAAGAATCGCTGGTCCTTTCGGACGTGTAGTTGTGAACGCGATACGTTTTCCGTCCGGCGACCATACCGGTGCGCTGCTGTGTTCGTCGAACGTCAAACGCGTGAGCGTGCCGTGCGCGATTTCATACACCCAAACGTCTGAACCACTGCTGCCGGAAGGAATCGCGACCGCGATGCGCCCTCCATCGGGAGAGATGTGAGGAGAGCCATAGTGACGCACCGGAGCCGCGAGTTCTTTGACCTGATTGCTACGGTCCACCCACACGATCAGTCCATCACGAGCATAGGTATTCTCAGGCAGATAAACGAGCGAGCCAGTATCAGAAACGGTAAAGTCAGCCGCTCCGCTGTTCGGAGAAGTTTTCACCCCATCGAGAACCGGCACCGCTTGGCCGGTGACCTCCAGGCGACGTGGGTCGAACGGCACGGCGAACACGCGACCGTCACGTTCGAACAGCAGATGCCCACTCGAAGAATAGCGGGGGTAGGTGCCCGCGATGGGCAGGATTTTCTTTTCGTGCGTATCCAGCCGCACGGCCGCAATTTTCGACTCCGAGAAGGAGCCGATATCCTGAGATGCGGCTATGACGAACAGAACGATTTCCCCGCCGGGCAGAATTTCCGGCCAGCGATACGTGAGCTCACCTTGGCTGACATCAGGCGTGGTTACAATCTCAGGTGTGCCGCCGGCGGCGGAAACGCGCATGAGGCCGCCGAACAGAGTCGGAGCGAAAATAATCGTATTGTCCGGTACCCAAGTGGCGCTGCGGTTGATTGGGGCATTGCAAAGAGTCGTTGCTTCCCCGCCGTGTACGGAAACCTTCTTCAGCTTGCCATCCGCGAAAAACCCGACCCACTGGCCATCGGGTGAGAAAAATGGGCTGGTGGCATTGGCCGAACCGGGCAGAGGCTGTGGTTCCAGGCGGTCGACTGGCCGCAAGAAAAGCTGCGTGGTGTGGCCGCGTGCTCCTAGGTATGCGATCTTGGTGCCATCGGGAGAAATTGCGACTGCCGGAAAATCTCTCAGCGGGAAGCCTTCCGACGCGGCGGGTTGGCTGTCGGGAGTAGGGAAACTGAATGCGAAGCGGCTGATCACGCGCCGCCCTGGAGCGGGGCGCAAATAGAATGCGAGGAACGCCGCACAAACGGCTCCGAGAAGCAGTCCCATCGCGAGCAAGGCCCAGAGCATTGCGGGGCGTCGAGGGCGGTGCGTCCGTGAGCTATCGGGCAAAGCGTCGGAGGCGGAGGAAACAGTGCGGGCTTCTTGGATGGTGATCCGCGCGTCACCGATGTCGCGCAAACGCTGTTTTGCATCCTTTTGTAAGCAGCGGTGCAACAGTTCGCGGATGCGCGGCGGGACGGAGTCGGATAGAAAGGACCAGTCCGGCTGGGCGCGAATCACGGAAGCAAGAATGTCTGAAGTGGTTTCACCCGTAAAGGCGCCGCAGCCAGCCAGCATTTCGTAGAGCATGCAGCCAAAGGCCCAAATGTCGGCGCGGCGATCCACGCGCTTGCCCCGCGCCTGCTCCGGCGACATATACGCCGCAGTGCCCAACAGTATTCCGGTTCGCGTCGCGGGAGCGCTCAGCGTGGGCGAGTTCTGCAATGCCTCTTCGGTGGTCTCGCCTTCCAACGCCTTCGCCAAGCCAAAATCCAGCAGTTTGACTTGGCTCTCTGGCGTCAGCTTCACGTTCGAGGGCTTCAGATCTCGATGAATGATGCCATGCTCGTGCGCGTATTCGAGCGCTTCCGCGATTTGCTGGGCAAAAGGCAAAGCTTCCTCCAGGGAAAGCCGCCCCTGCCTGATGCGCTCGGCGAGCGTTGGCCCTTCGACCAGTTCCATCACCAGGGCGCGCGCGCCGTTGGTTTCTTCGACACCGTAAATCGTCGCAATGTTTGGATGGTTGAGAGAGGCCAGGACTTTCGCTTCGCGTTCGAAGCGGGCCATGCGTTCCGCATCGCGGGCAAATACTTCGGGCAGGACTTTTAGGGCTACGTCGCGACCCAGGCGTGTGTCCTGCGCGCGATAAACTTCCCCCATGCCGCCCTGACCAATTTTCTCTTGGACGCGATAGTGCGCGATCATCTGCCCAATCACGGGATGCCCTTTGCGTGTCATGCTATGAGGGAAGGTGTCGTACGTCAAATGAAGGCTGACTAGCCCCCGGCCCAGCAGCATTCCTCCTGTCAGGCCGGGGCCCACCCCGTTGGGGTTGGTTGCGCGAACCGGAAACTCTGGGAGAACAAGTGCGGTGGCGTGCAGGCAGTTGGGAAGTTCATCCCGCTCCAGAAGCGAGAGTCACAAATGCGCCCTGCCGGGCGCACCAAGAAATAAGATGGGCCGCCACAAGGCGGCCCATCTTGATTCAAGCTCGAAGCTGAAAGCTAGCAGCTTAGTCTCCCGCTACCGTCTCCGCGATCTCCGGCTTCGGCGCGTGCGACCCGTTTCCGTTTCCCTTCGGGTTGGTCAGCGCTCCCAGCGGAATGAATCCGTTCTCAGCCACCACCGGTTTTTCCTTCAGCACGACTTCGCGATACAAAGAAGCCATGCGGGCGTTGTAAGCGTCATCATTCTTTTCTGGCCCGCGTGCCTCAGCCTTGGCATCGGCAGTCTGTTTCTGCTTTGCATCCCTCGCCCGTACTTTCTCCTCGCGCGCGTTCTTGGCGATGCCGCGGTCATCGAGATCATGCTGCAGTTCGGTCGTCACCAGATCATCCCGCAGCAGCAGCGAGTGGGTCGCGTCTTCCATGTTCACTTTCTTGCCGCCCGCAAAAATCTCATGCCGTCCGTGCTCCTCGTACCATTTGGTGAGCGTGGCCGTCATGTGCATCTTCTCGATAATGTTCCGCCATCCCACGCCCGTGTTATAAGCGCAGAACGAAATCTCGCCTTCCTGCGTCGCATACGGAATAATGCACTGCTCGGTGCGTCGGAAGTCGTAGTTGAACAGATCCTGGAACCACATTCCCGCGATGAACAGGAAATTCCACCGGTCTTGCCGCCGCTTCATGACGTCTTCCACGCTGCGGTCCGGCCCAACCTTCCCGTAATTCTTCCCCGTCGCATTAAAGTTCTTATCGAACTTCCGCAACAGATCCATCAACTTGAAGTGGGTAGGCGACTGAAACGGATCGTAATTCTTCATCAAACAAAGCGCCATTCCCACCACGGTCAGAAACTTTCCGCGCGCCGCATCATTCACTTTCGCAATATCTTTGGCGAGCTGATCACCCGCCAAAAACGCAGTAACCGGCACAGCTTCCTTGGTTTCCTTGTCAATCATTACAGCCATGCCAGTCCCGCAATTGGGATGACAGCCGCAGGATAATTGTCCCCAATCGTTCTTCACATCGTTGACGTGCATCAGATCAGCCCAGTCGCTGAAGGTTCCCATGAATGAAATCGGGAACCAGTCTCGCGACGGCTCGCCCAGGCCCGTCTGATTTTTTACGTCATGGGCCAGGTGCGACAACGTATAGCGCTGCGCGGCACGACGATCGTCGGTAACGGCTTCGTCGCGGCCGGTGAAGCTTACTGGTTGGAAGCTGAGGAAACCGATGGTCTTCGGATTATCCAGCGCGAACTTGATGATTCTTCCCACCTGCTCGTTATTGATTCCGTTCACGATCGTAACCACGGGAACGATTTCCACGCCCGCCTTGTGCAGGTTCTCAATCGCCTTCAATTTCACATCAAACAAATTTCCCACCAGGCGATGCGCATTGGCTGCGTTGCCGATGCCGTCAAACTGCAGATAGGCATAGCGCATACCGGCTTCAACCGCCTGCTGGCAGAATTCAAAACTCTTCGCAAATTCAATGCCGTTGGTAGCAGCTTGCACCGAGTTGTATCCCACTTTGCGTGCGTAACGCACGGCATCCAGGAAGTAGGGCGACAAGGTCGGCTCGCCGCCGGAAAATTGCACGCTCATCTGCCGTCGCGGCTTGATGGTGATGGCGTTGTCGAGCATCGTCTTGATTTCTTCCCAGGTCAACTCATGGACGAATCCCACCTGGTTGGCGTCCATGAAGCAGGGATCGCACATCATGTTGCAGCGATTCGTCAGATCAATCGTCAGCACCGACCCGCGCCCGTACTTCACCGTCGACGATCCGTGATGATGAAGCTTCTCGTCGTTATGCGCCGCAATATCGCGGCCGGGGAACACGTCCTCGAGATGCTTCGAGAACTCAGTGTCGATCGACATTACATCTTCGAAGTGACCGTGCGTGGGGCAATCCTTCACCATCAAAATCTTGCCGTCGCGTTCCACGATCTGCGCCTTGATCTCGCCGACCTTCTCATTCATCAGAACTTCGTGCGGCAGGTGCCCGTCAAGAATCTGCTGCCGAATCTCCGGCACACACTTCGGGCACAGCGAATCGGTCGTCCGCGGCCAACCCAGCGGCGGCTTCGATTTCTCATACGACTTGAGCAGCGGCTTTTCCGACCACTTCGGCGTAGGCGACGGATTCGGCTTAACTCGATTCAAGCGCTCGAATACCGCCCATGTGCCCTTGGCTGCGATGACGACTGCTTTCTCTACGTACTTGATCGGCTTGCGCATGATAGCGTTTGGCTCCTGGCTTTTAGCTTTTAGGAATTGGTTCTTAGCCTTTAGCTCTGGTTTTATCTGTCCCTGGGGAACTGTGACCGGTCCTACGACCCGTTTCCTACACTTTTCCCAGGTATTGATCTGCCTTCATCCTATTGCAGCCGTTAGCCATAGCGCATCCTTATCCCAATGAACGGTGCAAATTCGAGGTTTAGCGGCACCGTAGAGGATTAGACGGAGCTAAACTATTGAAAGCAAAGGTCGTGTGGGGCGGACACTACGGTCCGCCGCTCACCCCTGAGCGAGGCCGAAATCGAGCATGAGATCGTCGGGAGGTGTCCGACCCACCCGCAGGTTTCCGGAGGGTCTGCACAAAGTCTGATTGTGGGGACAGTCGCCTGCCGGCTGTCCATCGAGCCAGGCTCGGCCAAATTCATGGGACGCCAGAAGAAATCAAAAAGCCCGGCTTGATCGGAGCCGGGCTTGATTCTGGGGTTGCCAACAACGGCTAGGCAGCCACGGATCTCTTGGAACGACCCTCCGTCGTGACTGGTTGTGCTACTTTGCGCACGAGAAAGGGCTGCAGGTTCGGCTCAGAACCGGCCCACTCCAGACTAATTATGGAATGTCCGGGCTGAGTGGTGACGAAATAGCGCTCTCCGTTGGGGCTGGTTACTTCAAACTTGCCGGTCTCGCCCTGTAAAGCTTCGGCAACATCGTATGTTGAAACGCTCTCATTCAGTTTCATGGGGACTTCCTCCAATTCGTATTTGGTGATGAGTTGAGTTGTCCCCTACCCTAGGGAGGAGCGGTTCTGTTTATGATAGAACACGAGACGCTGGAGTCAAGTCTGTGACGAACTTTTTCCAGTCTGATTCATACTAAGTGTTTCACCTGAGTGTCCGCATACGCTCGCGCGCCTTCCGCACTCGCTCGCGGACCATCCTGACCAATATCGATCCTCGCCGCCGGTCGAGATCTCGGGGTCCTCGACGTGAAGATTTTCACCGCCTTCCGTTCCCAACGTTCACTCAACCTTGACGGAGAAATCTCATTCCTCATTTCTCGTTCCTCAATCCTCACCTCAGGAGCCGGACCAGAAGGTAGCCCACCCCCCGCCTGCTTTGCGAGACCTGGGAATTTAGACCGTTCACTCTCACGGGCTCAAGATCTCGCCCTTCACGGATTCGAACGCAGGGACTTAATTTCAAAAATCCTCCCCAATCGATCATTCCTCCCACGACTTCGGCGACACTCCCCTGAATTCAAACCGCTGGACCGACGAAGACTTCGAAGAAATCGAGGAAGAAATAGACGAGGAAGAGGCAGGTTTTGGCTGAGAATTGACGGCCTCCTTTAAAAGGTCACGCCCACTCCTGCCGTGATCATATTGCTCTTCCAATTGTAGAGATTGCTCGGATTGTTGGGGTTCTGATCGAACTTGAAGTAGCGGGTTTCGTAGGTTCCCTGGGCATACCACTTGCCAAAGGTGTAGCCCAGATTTCCGCGCAAGGTGTAGCCATGGTCGAAGTCGGGATGGGGCAATACGATGAGGAGAGTGGCTGCGGCGGAGCGGAAGCGGGGTGTGAATTCCGGCCCGCCCTCGACATGCACGAAGGCGCGCTTGTCCGGTCCGAATTTGTATTTAAGAACGATGGGGACTTCGATCAATTCCATGTTGTAGCGAACAAGAAGTTGGTTATTCAAAGTGGCGACGGGGAGATCGATCTTGCGGACCTGAGCGTGGATGGCGATGGAGAAATTGCTGTTCACCGCGAAGGCCAGACCGCCGAAGACGGCGAACTCCTTGGCATGATTGGTGTCGTCGGAGGGTACGCGGACTTCGCCACCGGCGACGATGCCCGGACCACCGTTCTTGACGGAAGGTTTTTTCACCATCACGTCACCGTTCAGATCGATGACAGCACTGCTGACCGACGCCAACCCGCCGAATTTGTCGGAAGTCTCGCCGACGTTGAGGTCGATAGTCCCGCGTTGACAATAGCCCGGGACGGTAGCCGATAGGAATAGGAGAAACACACCCATGCGGACCAGATGCGGCTTGCATGCCTTCATTAAATACGTTCCCTCCCTTGTGGGCAGTGTACACTCCCGCGAATGCAGGCGAACAGCCAGCGCCCGTTTCCCGGAATTACTCCGGAATCACGAATGTCAGAATAATCACCTCTGCCGCTAATTGTCTGATGCGTGGGATGGGGCAATCGTTTTGTGCATCTGCATGTACAGTGGTTTGTGCCGCACCCGGTGGGGGTGCTGCCCTGGGCATTCCGGTGGCGCGGACGTTGAGTGTCCGCGATGATACGCCCGAGCAGTCATGATGTGCCCGAGCAGGACGATACGCCCGAGGCGTTCGCGGATTCCTTCCAGGGGTTTACACCGACCTCAGGTTTCAAGCCACGGAGACGACTACGAACCTTGCTTTTCGAGAACGATCTCGGCCTTCCTGAGGGCCAGCTTTTCCTTGCGGAAGGCGCGGGCAATATCACCGAGGGGTGTGAGCGACGGCGACGGCGAGGCGGGGCCGAACTCCCAGAGCGGGCGTTCTCCCTGGGCATAGGTGTAGGGATTGGAGGAACTCAGCAGAGAATGCTCGGTTGCCATGGCGTGCTCGTCGGCATGCAGAGGGTGGTCCGGGATCTGGTACATTTGCACCTGGCTGGAAATGGCGCTAACCGCCTGTCCAAAGGCGGTGCCGGCAACGAGAAAGAACAGTGCAACGAATGTGATTTTCATAGTGGTCTTCCGCTGACTCCAGTGCAATAGAAGCAACCGCGACACCAATTTAAAGCCTTATGAATGGTTGGAGTTACAAGCAAGCAAACTGGGATCGTGCAAGACTTTGCGCATATTAAGGAACTCGCGATCTGGAAAAAATCGGCGAAAGCTGAAAAATATTCGCCGTGGACGGTAAGGTCGGCAGGCATGATTTCGAGATCAGGAAATGATGTGGCGAGAGCGCGCCAAGCGATTCCATACGGGAAATTGCTGAAGCTCACGAGCCGCAAGCGGTCGGGACGGCCGCCGTCCAACCCGTACCGGAGTTCAATTGACACTTGAACCGCGATTTCAGATGTGGTGTACTGCCATTCTATGGCCGAGGAAAAAAGCCGCAGCAAAGACATCATTCTGTGGATTATTACGGTCGCTCTTATCGCGTTGGCGATCTTCTGGTACAAGCGGTAGTTTCTTCGCAGGCGGAGTGGCCGCTGAGCGTGGGTAGTTCTATGCCCGGACACCGCCGGAAATGCGTCTGAACAGCGCTGCATGGAACTATTTCGCGGAAAGCGGTGTCTACGAATCCAAGATCTATCTCCGCGCCAGAAAATCAATTCCAGGAGTTGGCTATGAGGTCATGGCTGGTCGCATTGGCTCTGGTGAGCTGTATTTCTCTTCTTCTTGTTGCATTCGGACCTTTGGACGCTCGCGCGTCTTCTGGGAACATGAGCGAGGACGACTTCCGTAAGCTGGAACAAACCTGGCTGGACGCCGCGTCCGTTCCGGATCTGCCGCAGCTGCGAAAAATGTTTTCCGAGGATTTCATGGGGACATCGTTCGGCGGAGGAGTACTCAGCAAGAACGATGTGGTTCCCGCGGATGGAATCACCGCGACTCACATGCCGAAATGCGTGTTGAGAGATTCCACGGTACGAATCTTTGGGGACACGGCCGTGCTGATGGGCGAGGTGGAAATGCAGGTTCCGCAAAAGGCGGAGGACGTGCGCATGACTACGGTGTTTCAGAAGCATTCTGAGGGCTGGCAGATTATTGCCGTGCACATGTCAAAAGCGCCGGCGGGACAGTAGTCCGCATGCGTTGTCGGTCCCCGTCGTGGCAGCTTTCCAGGCAAAAAGGAGTTGCCCGCCGAAGATCCCCTCGCGTGGCCGGTCGCTGGCGGCGGGGTCCGTCGAAATTCAGACGGCCCGATCACCCACCTTCATCCACGGTTCGGTAGTGGGTCAGCTTGAAGTTCCAGTTTCCACCCCTTGCGGACGTTCCCTCAGTCGCCCAATCGTCAGTCGCCAATCGAACGAATGACCTGCGCCGGATTTCCTCCGACAAGAGTATTTGGGGGAACGTCCTTGGTGACGACCGAACCTGCCGCGACGACCGAATTCTCGCCTACGGTTACGCCACCGATGATGGTGGCGCCGGCTGCGATCCACACTCTTTTCTCAATCACGATGGGCTTTCCGATTGTGGCGGCGCGTCGCTGCGAGGGTTCAAGGGGATGGCCCGTCGTGATGACGCTCACGTTCGGCCCGATCATCACATCGTCTGCGATGTCGAGGCCGCCAAGGTCATAGAAAGTGCAGTTCTGATTTACGAAGACATTATGCCCGACGCGGATTTCGTCCCCGCCGGCAGTATAAAATGGGGGGATCAGTAAAAAGCTCTCGTCTACCTTTTTTCCGATAAGTTCGCTGAACAAGGCCCGAATTTCGTCCGCATCGTTGAACGTCAAACGGTTCAGTGTGGCGGTGATCGCCATGGCTCGTTTGACGTTTGCCAACATGGCCGCTGATTCCGGCGTCCGGCTGTAAATGATCCTGGTGCGATCGTCATTCGGCATTCGTAGTTTTCCTCGGGTTGCGGTGGGGCGTGCGTTTTGCCGCGCGAAAGCCGCGCCGAGCTTCGCTGAGTAGAGCCACAAGGCTGAAGGGTCAGAATCCGGCCGGAGCGGCAATTCAAAATGAGCCACTACCCACCTTACCCACCTTTCCGACCTTTCCTATACTAGGGTTTCGAGCTTTCATCGGGTAAGATACTTCGGCTGCGAAAAGAAACGTTGCCAGCAAGGTGTCTCGGGAGCGCATCGCACATAAGTTTTCCGCCGCACGATGAATCGCGAATATCACAAAGCCTACAGCCAGGAACTGCACCGGGACATAGAGGCGCTGGTTTTTGGGCATGCGGGGACGCCGCTACTCGTGTTTCCTACTTCGCAGGGACGGTTTTTCGAGTATGAAGATCGGGGAGTGATTGGCGCGCTGGCGGGAAAGATCGATCGCGGCGTATTGCAGGTATTTTGTCCGGACGGCGTGGATAGCGAGAGTTGGTACAACCAGGGTGTGCATCCGCGGGTGCGCGTGCTGCGGCACATCCAGTATGAGCGCTACCTTCTGCATGAGCTGCTGCCATTTATCCGCGGGAAGAATCAGACACCGCGGCTGGCGGTGACGGGGTGCAGTTTTGGCGGGTATCATGCGGTGAATTTTGCCTTGAAGCATCCCGATGTAGTAACCCATTGCGTGAGCATGAGCGGGGCGTTCGACATTCATCAGTTTCTGGATGGGTATTACGACAATGACTGTTATTTCAATAATCCGCCGGATTTTTTGCCGAACATGTCGGACGACTGGTTCTTGAGCCGGTACCGCCAGATGAAGATTGTGCTGGGATCGGCGGATTGGGATATTTGTCTGGATCAGAATGTTAAGCTTTCGGCGATTTTGAATGGGAAGGCGATTCCGCATTGGCTGGACGTTTGGGGGGATAACTCCAAGCATGATTGGCCGCTGTGGCTGAGGATGGCGGGAAAGTACTTTTAGGGGGTCGCGGGGCATTGGTCATTGGTCATTGGTGGTTGGCACTTGGTCGAGGGCGCGGTTGTGGAAGGGCACGGCTTCGGCTCTGCCGTCAGCGCTTCAAAGAAGCGGGCTTTAACCCCCTACGGGCGTGTGGTACGGGGAAAATACCTGGGGGATTGCGGGCACAAGTGGGTTCCTTCGACGGCGTAGCCGTTTCGCTTCGCCAAGCAGCTACTTCGCTGCGGATGACACATTAGGACTGGAGATGGAGTCGTGAAGAAGATTGGGATTTTATTTGGGATGGAGAATACGTTTCCGCCGGCTTTGGTCGAGAAGATTAACTCGATGAAGGTCGAGGGAGTCGAGGCGGAGTTTGTGAAGATCGGCGGCATTCGGATGGATGAGCCGATCAAGTATGCGGTGATCATCGACCGGATTTCGCAGGATATTCAGTTTTATCGCGCGTATTTGAAAAATGCGGTGCTCCACGGGACGATGGTGGTGAACAATCCGTTCTGGTGGACGGCGGACGACAAGTTTTTCAACTATGCGCTGGCGCACAAGATGGGAGTGGCGATTCCGCCGACGATTATTTTGCCCCATAACCAGCATCCCCAGGGCACGACGGATCAGTCGATGCGGAATTTGATTTTTCCGCTGAACTGGCAGGAGTTGTTTGATTATGTTGGCTTCCCTGCTTTCCTGAAACCTTATTCCGGAGGCGGGTGGAAGCATGTCTACAAGGTGCATTCGCCGGAGGAGTTTTTTCATCACTACAACCAGACGGGCGATCTGTGCATGACGCTGCAGCATGGCGTGGAGTTTGAGGAGTATTACCGGTGTTACGTGGTGGGGCAGGAAAAAGTGCACATCATGAAGTACGATCCGGGGGCGCCGTTCCATGAGCGGTATGTGAAGGGGAATCCGGCGCCGTCGTCGGAGGCGCTGCGGGGGCGGATGGAGAAGGATGCGTTGTCGCTGTGTCGGGCGTTGGGATACGACTTGAATACCGTCGAGTTTGCCGTGGAGGGTGGAGTGCCCTATGCGATCGACTTTTTGAATCCGGCGCCGGATGCGGAGATTACATCGGTGGGGCAGCAGAATTTTGACTGGATCGTGAATGCGGTGGCGGAGATGGCGGTGAAGATGGCGGTGAGGGAGGAAAGTCCAGTGCAGGAGATGAAGTGGGCTAGGTTTCTGGCGGGAACGGCGGCGAAACCGGCGCGCCAGGGGGAACCGGCTTGGGTGGCGGAGCGGAAGCGGGGAAAACTGACGAAGTAAAGCCAGCCGAGCCGCGCTCGGCCGACCGCCGGGGCGGCTGTCCCCACATAGATCTTTGTGACAAAATTTCCCGATACGCGGAGCGGGCTGTGAAGGCAAAAGTTCCTGCGAACAGCGTGGATGAATACTTGGCGCGAGTGCCGGAGCCGGCGCGCGGCACCTTGCAACACATTCGTGCCGTGATTCGGTCGGTGGTGCCGGCGGAGGCTAGCGAGGTGATCAGCTACGGGATTCCGATGTTCAAATACAACGGGATGCTGGTTGGGTACGCTGCGTTCAAGAACCACTGCAGCTTGTTTCCAACGGGGTCGAGAGTACTCGACCAATTCGAGAAGGAGCTCGGTGGCTACCGGACTTCCAAGGGCACGATTCAGTTTCCACCGGACCGGCCCTTGCCGGATGCGCTGGTGAAGAAGATTGTGAAGGCGCGGGTTAAGGAGAATGAGGAGTGGGATTGAGAGGATCGGAGCGGTTTTCGGTCCTTGTCTGTTCAGCCCTTGTTTATACTGTTAGGGCTTAGTTCGTTCCCGCTTCTCGCAAAGGACGCGAGGAATGGGGCAGCCGTGAGATTTGGCGCCGGCGGCGAACCGCAGATTCCCCGGCTGCGCTCGGAATGACAAATCATAAACACATGGGAATGAATTAAAACACCGAAAAACATAGAAAGCTAAACCGCGAGCCGTTAATGCAGCCTACTTTCACGATCGGAATTGAAGAGGAATATCAGACGGTTGATCCGGAGACGCGGGATCTGCGGTCGCACATTCATGCCGAGATTCTGGAGAAGGGGAAGATGATCCTGCAGGAGCGGGTGAAGGCCGAGATGCACCAGTCGGTGGTGGAAGTGGGGACGTCGGTCTGCCGCGGCATACAGGAAGCGAAGGTCGAACTCAAGAAACTGCGGCGCAATATGGTACGCCTGGCGAAGGAGAACGGATTGCGCCTGGCATCGGCGGCGACGCATCCGTTTGGAGACTGGCGGGAACAGCAGATTCATCCCGATGAACGTTATAAGAATATTGTTGAGGATTTGCAGCTGGTGGCGCGGGCCAACCTGATTTTTGGCCTGCACGTGCATATCGGGATTGAGGATCGCGAGACCGCCATCCACATGATGAATCATGCGCGCTATTTTCTGCCGCACATGCTGGCGCTGTCGACCAATTCCCCGTTCTGGCTGGGGATGAATACCGGGTTGAAGTCTTACCGCTGCAAAGTCTTCGACAAGTTTCCGCGGACAAATATTCCGGACTATTTCCCCAGTTGGGGCGAGTACGAGAACTTCATCAAGCTGCTGATCAAGACCAACTGCATCGATAACGCCAAGAAAATCTGGTGGGACATCCGGCCCCATCCGTTCTTCAACACCATTGAGTTCCGGGTGTGCGATATACCGATGCGGGCCGACGAGACCATCGCCCTGGCGGCCTTGATTCAGGCGACGGTGGCAAAGTTGTACAAGCTTTATACAGCGAATCAGGGATTCCGCTTGTACCGGCGGGCGTTGATCATGGAGAACAAGTGGCGGGCCTCGCGCTACGGACTCAACGGAAATCTCATCGATTTCGGCAAACAGAAGGAAGTGCCGGCGCGCGATCTGGTGCTCGAGTATCTGGAGTTTGTCGACGATGTCGTGGATGAACTGGGCTCGCGCGAGGAACTGAATTACATCCACGAGATTCTGCAAAACGGGAGTGGAGCGGACCGGCAGTTGCGAGTGTTTGAGGAAACTGGAGACTTGAAGAAAGTGGTCGACTACATCATTGAGGAGACGGAAGCGGGGCTCGACGAAGAACCGGTTACCGTTCGCAAAATCGGGTGAGGAGCGAAAAATCGGGTAATAAGCAATGAGCCTTCCTGTAGAACCAATCAAAATCCCCCACCCTTCCGAAACCTCAGGGCAGGCTCCGTCGCCGAAGACGCGGTCAGGGTGGGGCACCCTGATTCCCTTCGATCCGGAATATTCAGCGGGAGCCTGCAACGCGGTCAACGTTTGTCTACGCCTGCAGGCGAGCGAACAAGTTTCAGTGATCACCGACGAGGCGACGATTGAGATTGCGGCGTCGATGGTGCGGGAGATCGAGAAAGTCGGCGCTCCCTATCATGCCTGGGTGCTGGAGGAGTTGGCGGAGCGTCCGCTGAAGGATTTGCCGCGCGAGATTCTGGATGATTTGGAGACCAGCCAGGTTTCGATTTTTGCGGTGCAGGTGCAGAGGCAAGAACTGCGGTCGCGCATCCAGATGACCGACGTGGTAAACCGAAGGAAGATTCGCCATGCCCACATGGTGAACATCAATCGGCAGATCATGCTGGAGGGGATGCGGGCGGATTTTGGGCGCGTGGACAAGCTCAGCCAGAAGATTGTGGAGATGGTGAGAAAAGCTTCGACCATCCATGCCACGACCGCGGCGGGAACAGATCTGACGGCGGAGTTGAATGCGAAGTACAAGTGGCTGAAGACCAGCGGAATCATTAGTCCGGAGAAATGGGGAAATCTGCCCGGGGGGGAGATTTTTACGACCCCGGGCGACGTGCAGGGGACGTTTGTGATAGACGGCGTGGTAGGCGATTATTTGTGCGCGAAGTTTGGCAACCTCGAGGCCAATCCGCTGACGGTGCGCATCAAGGGGAACCGGCTGACGGAGGCGCATTCGGAGAATCGCGAATTGGAAAGTGATTTCTGGAAATATACACACACCGACGAAAATAGCGATCGCGTAGGCGAGTTTGCCATCGGGACGAACATCGATTTGAAGGAAGTGATTGGACACATTCTGCAGGATGAGAAGTATCCGGGAGTGCATATCGCATTTGGCAACCCTTATGGGGCACACACGGGCGCGGAGTGGGATTCGACTACGCATATTGATGTGGTGGGGCGGAAGTTCAATATCTGGGTGGACGACCAGCAAATTATGCGGGAGGGGAAGTTTCTCGTCGAGGTTTAGGGCTGCGCCGCGCCCGCAAAAGCAGGTTCTCGCTTCGCGCGGAATGACCAGCTTGGTTGAATAGCCTCGTCCCCAAGCCGGCCCGCACAGAACTGCCTATGATTCCTGCCTTGCGTCAGCAATTCAACGAGAACTTCACTGCCGATAAATATCGCGCGTTCTTGCGGCGGGTGGAGGATGCTTGCGGGACGCAGGTCCAGTTTCGCCTCTCGGAGACGCCGTGTTTTTTTCCTAAGTCGCTGCTCGACCGGATGGCGTCGGATGGTCAGGCTCTGATTCGACAACTGGTCGACGATCCTGGATATCGTGCGCAGTCAGACGATGCCGTCCCGGCGGAGTTCAAGGTTCCAAACGAAGCACCTCATCCGCTGTTTGTGCAGGTGGATTTTGGGCTGGTGCGGGATGCCGGCGGAGAGTTGCAGCCGAAGCTGGTGGAGTTGCAGGCCTTCCCTTCTCTCTATGCGTATCAGGGGCCGCTGGCGGAGGCCTACATTGAGGCGTATGGATTAAGGGCTCCCAGCTTTCGGCTCCCGGCTGGCGGGGGGCTCAAATATTTCTTGAGTGGACTGGATACCGATTCTTATCGCGAACTCTTACGACGCGCCATTGTAGGGTCGCACGATCCCGAGAACGTGATTTTGATGGAAATCGATCCGCAGCAGCAGAAGACTCTGCCCGATTTTCTGCTCACCGAGAAGATGCTAGCAGTACGGACCGTGGATATTGTCGACATCCGGAAAGATGGCACGCGCCTTTATTACCAGCGGGGTGGCAAGCGCATCCCCATCCAGCGGATTTATAACCGGACGATCGTCGATGAACTGGAACGCAAAGCGGTAAAGCTGAATTTTGACTGGCGCGACGATCTCGATGTGGAGTGGGCGGGGCATCCCAACTGGTATTTTCGGATCAGCAAATTTTCGCTTCCCTATTTGAAGCACCCATCGGTACCGAAGACCTGGTTTCTGGATCGGCTGGAGCAGATTCCTGCCGACCTGGAGAACTACGCGCTGAAGCCGCTGTACTCGTTTGCGGGATTGGGCGTGGTGATCGCTCCGACGAAAGCAGATCTTGCCGCAATCCCGGCGGAGAGGCGTCCTTATTACATCTTGCAGGAGCGGATGCACTTTGAGCCGGTGATTGAAACTCCGTTTGGTGGGACCAAGGCGGAGGTGCGGGTCATGTACGTATGGTTGGAGGAGCTAACCCCGGTGTTGACGATTATCCGCATGGGGCGGGGGCTGATGATGGGGGTGGATCACAACAAGAATATGGAGTGGGTGGGGGCGTCGGCAGGCCTGTATCTGGAGGAGTGAGCTCGATGGGGGTGTCTGGTTTGGACCCCAACTCTGCCATCTGCGGTTTTGCCGTTCACCGTTTTGCCATTCCGGGCGGCATTCATTCTGCGGGGGCGGGCGTCAGTTGGCGGCTGATCAGAATCCCACCTGCAATCAACCCAACAATCAGCAGCACAGAAATCAGCAGCCAGCCCCAATGTTGCGTAGGGTGGCGGAGCACGCGGATGAGGCCGCGTCCGTAATAGCTGGCGACGAAGGCAAGGCCGGTATAGCGGGCGGCGCGGCCAACGGTAACTACGATCAGAAACTTGGGTAGGGGGTAATTGGAAGCACCGGCGGCGGCGAAAAACATGCTGGTCGGAGTCGGAACCGGAATGGCCGCTGAGGCCAGCAGAGTGCCGGTGCCCCACTTCTTGAACAGCGTCAGAAACCTGGACACGGTGCCTTTCTTGAATTTGCGGTCCAGATAAGCACTTCCGGCTTTGCGAGCCAGTCGAAAGGTAAGGTATGCCCCGATAATCGACCCTGCCGTGGCTGTCGCAGCATACTCATACCAGGGATTGCGGTGACTGGCAGCCAACACTGCGGTGAGAATATCCAGACCTCCAAACGTTGGCAGGGGAGAACTGTCGAGAATTGCGAGGAAGAAAAGCCCCACTGCCCCCAAGTGCATGAGCGTCGAGGTAAGGGTCCTCGGTCGCCGCCGCCTTTCCGCCTGCAGGAGCAGATTCAGCATCTTTGCAATATATCAAGTTAGCTGTGCTCGAAGGGCGATCCGCTGGGAATCGTTACAGGAATCTCAAACGGTCTTGACGATCGTGGTTTCAAGCACTTTGCCGTTGGGGCGCAGCACGAGCATCTTGTTGCCGCGGAGGCGCACCGGGACAGAAACGCCCGGGCTGAATTCGCCCGGCACGTAGCCATCCGAGGTTTGCTGGTTGTACTCGCCGGTATACTGCGTGCCGTCCACTCGAATCACGATCGCGTTGCGGGTCGCGGGGGGTGCGGATTCGCGCCGGATTTCCTGTTCGGCTTGAGCCCAGTTGTCCATATCGCGGCCAGGAATTCTTCCGTTGCGGATGTAAATTTCCTGGGCGCGTTGGCGGATAGCCTCTTCGAGGTCGGGCTGAGGTTTTGGCCAGGGCTTAGAACTCTTAGCAGCGACGTTCATGAATGGATACCTCTTCTCGGCGATTTGGCATCGGGCAGTTTCGTCTACCCTCAATAGTATTACGTAAACTGCATTCGATTGAAGAGCATCTCAGAAAAGGACACAGGAAAGGCCAAGGCCAAGTTTTGGGAAACCAGGGTGAGAAAGGCCCACCAGGGCATTCCTTACTGGAATCCCTACGGTTCCCACTGTCGCAAAAACGCAGGGCAGCAATCGTCCATTCAGACCTTCGTGATTCCTGCCCCCTTTCACGGCTTTCACGGCATCGGGAGTTGACCGGACTCGACGGGGGGCCTAACATTACCGCCGAGCAGAGTCCCACGTCTTCATGATTGGTCAGCAGGTATCCCATTACCGCATCCTTGGCAAGCTTGGGGGCGGTGGTATGGGCGTGGTGTACGAGGCGGAGGACCTAAGCTTGGGCCGGCATGTCGCCCTGAAGTTTATTCCCGAGAACCTGGCCGGCGACCCCAAGTCGCTGGAGCGTTTTACCCGCGAGGCGCGGGCGGCATCGCAACTGAACCATCCCAACATCTGTACCATCCACGGCATTGAAGACAATAACGGGCATCCCTTCATCGTCATGGAGAAACTCGACGGGGAAAGCCTCAAGCAGCATATCGGCGGACAACCGATGAAGCTGGAGGAAGTCCTCGACGTGGGGGTGCAAGTGGCAGACGCGTTGGCGGCGTCGCACGCCAAGGGAATCGTGCATCGCGACATCAAGCCGGCCAACATCGTTTTGACCCCAACCGGGCAGGCGAAAGTGCTCGACTTCGGACTGGCAAAACTGGTGCACACGGGCGCGGAAGAGGACCAGTCTTTGACGGCAGTGGGGATCATCCCAGGCACGGCGGTATATATGTCGCCGGAGCAGGCGCGCAGCGAAGCCGTGGATGCTCGCAGCGACCTGTTTTCCTTTGGCGTGGTGCTGTATGAGATGGCCACGGGAAAGAAGCCGTTCACGGGGAATAATTCTCTGATGACGCTGGATGCGGTGCTGCATCAGAAACCGACCCCGCCCCATGACTTAAATCCCAAGATTCCGATCGAATTGCAGGGAATCATTGGCAAGGCAATGGAGAAAGACCGCACGCGCCGCTACCAGAGTGCGGCGGAGATTCGGTCGGATCTGGCGCAGCTGAAACGGGAGACGGAGTCGGGAACGGTCAAGGTCGGCAGTAATTCGTCCATGCTGCGGGCGGCGTCGAAAACCTTCAGCAGGAATTCGCGCTTCCAGATGTATTTGGTGATTGCGATGGCGGCGTTGCTGGTCACGGTACTGGCGTCGGTGGGAGCATGGTGGTTCAAGCATCGGGAAGTAGCGAGCGCGGAGCAGAAGAACGCAATCGCCGTGCTTCCTCTGCAAAATCTGAATGGAGATTACAACGTCGACTACTTGCGCTTCGCGCTGGCGGATGAGCTGACCAGCGTGCTGACCTACTCGCGCGCGCTCGAGGTGCGGCCTTCGTCGGTCACGCGAAGATATGTGGCGCTAGATCTGGAGCCGAAAAAGGTGGGGCAGGAACTGCGCGTGGGGCGCTTGCTGCAAGGACACTTCATCAAGCGGGGAGACCAGTTGACGGTAACCCTGGAGGCAATCGACGTGCCCAGCGACCGGCTGCTGTGGCAGACCACGGTGACGGCGAAGGCCGAAGACCTGATCGGCTTGCAACAGCAACTCAGTTCCCAGGTGCAGCATGGGCTGTTGCCGATTTTGGGAGGCGCGGCCGGCGCCGCGGAGTCGGCGGCGTCGCGACCGAAGAACCAGGAGGCATATGATTTATATCTGCGGAGCATCGCCGTGCCGCACGATGCGGCTCCCAACAAGGAAGCGATCAAGATGCTGGAGTGGGCAGTCGGGATCGATCCGAGTTATGCGCCGGCGTGGGAAGCGTTGGGACAAAGATATTACTTCGATTCTTTGTTCGGCGGCGGCGGCGAAGACATGTTCCAACGGTCGAATTCGGCGTACGAAAGGGCGGTGACGCTCGATCCCGATCGGGTGATGGCGGCCAGCAGCCTGATTACGAACCGCGTCGAACGCGGCGAATTAGGGCGCGCCTACGATGCGGCAACCGACCTGGTGCGGCGGCGTCCGCAGAGCGCGGATGCCCACTTTGCGCTCAGCTACGTGCTGCGCTATGCAGGAATGCTCGATCAGTCCACCGAGCAGTGCAACGAGGCGCGGCAACTCGATCCTGGGAATTTCACTTTCCGTTCTTGCGCCTGGTCGTTCCTGGAGATGGGCAAGACGGATCGGGCGATGGACTTTGTGCATCTGGATGCCGGCTCCGAGTGGGCGGCGTGGGTCACTCCCTATGTGTACCTGACCGAGGGCAATATGGCGGAAGCACGGCAGAGCGCGAAGAATATGGCCAGGACCCCCATCTATCACCGGGAGTTAATGGAAGCGTGTAGTGCGGCGCAGCGTCCCGCGGACCTGGCTAGGATTGTACGGGAGAATGAATCTTCGGTAATGCTGGAGCTGGACGCCGAGGCCTGGTATCACGTGGGCTCTCTGCTGGCTGCCTGTGGGCAGAGTGAGCCGGCGCTGCGCTTATTAAAGGCCGCGGTGCAGCAGAACTATTGCGCCTACTCGGCGTTGCTGGATGATCCGTTGCTGAAAGACTTGCGGAAAGAAACCGCCTTTAACGAGGTGCTGACCGCGGCGGCCAACTGCCAGGCCGTGCTGAAGGAGGGGCGGTAACATCGTTGTCGGTTGTCAGTTCGGTTCTCAGTACTCGGTTTGAAGATCTCTCTAAGCTGTTTTCGGAAGGGCACGGCTTTAGCGGTGCGATCGTAGTCCAAATCGTAGTCCAAAATGATGCGCGTTTAGCGCTGAGCATTCCTACAATATGCGAAAATTTTCGCGGAGATCACTGCTTCAGTCCTCGGTTGCGGGTGTCGCCGCCGTCACCGTTCCCTCCCTCGCCGCAGGTTTTGACGCCTCCACGCCGGTGCGCAAGGGACGCATTCATCAGTCCGTCTGCCAGTGGTGCTACCCTCACGTTCCGGTCGATCAACTGGCGGAGTACGCGGCGAAGATCGGACTGCGAGGGGTTGACTTGCTGCCGCCGGATCAATATGAAATCCCGCGCCGCTACGGGCTGGTGTGCACCATGGGATATGGGGGCGGCGGAGAGATTGGCAAGGCGCTCAATCGGGTGGAAAATCACGCAGCCATCGAGCAGGGATTTCGGGCAAACATTCCGCGCGCAGCGAAGGCCGGCGTTCCCAACGTGATCACATTTTCCGGCAACCGGGGCGGCCTGTCGGACGAAGAGGGCGCGCGCAACACGATTGCGGGGCTGAATCGCGTCAAAAAGATTGCCGAAGATCAGGGCGTAACCATCTGCCTGGAGCTGCTCAACAGCAAAGTCAATCACCCGGATTATATGTGCGATCACACCGCCTGGGGAGTGGGCGTAGTGCGGGAAGTGAATTCAGCCAACGTGAAGCTCCTTTACGACATTTACCACATGCAAATCATGGAAGGCAACCTCATCGACACCATCCGGCAAAACTTGCCGTGGATCGCACATTTCCACACCGGCGGTGTACCGGGGCGGCACGAACTGGATGGGACGCAAGAAGTTCAGTGGGACGGAGTCATGAGGGCGATCGCCGACGCCGGCTTCCGCGGCTATGTGGCGCATGAGTTTCTGCCGACCGGCGATCCGCTGGCTTCGCTGGGGAAAGCCGCGGATTTGTGCGACGTTTAGGGCGGGCTTCCGGCTCCCGGTCTTGCGAGCTTGAACCGATCGCGGAAGAACTCACGCTTCGTATCCGGGCATCGCTTCAGCGATGCCACAAATCGAGCGCAAATCAGCCTCGGCTTTAGCAGCTGCCAGTGCCCTGGCCTGACCGCGCCTCAAGACGCGATTGACGATGCCACCTGCGGTATGCCTGCAGGCATACCCGGAACCGAATCCGCGGTTTTCAGCTTTGTTTCCTATGCCCGATCGAAACAATTTGCGTCAAAGTGGCGTTTGGCCCCATCCTTGTAAGGTGAGATATCTCGGACCTGTCTGCCTGCTGCGGCCCGCTCGGCGCCGTCTTCCCTCTATATTTCCCTCTATACTTCGGTGCATGAATTTATCGCGGGTGCAGTTGCTTGGTTTGCTTGTGCTGGTTTCTCTAGTCGCGACCGGGCAAGCGCCGGTCGCGCCGGCGCCAGCACCCGCCTTGGCGCAAACTACGCCCCAGGATGGGGCGCCGAGTGCGAGCACGTTCGCCGCTCATCGCTCTTCTACCGGCTCTTCTACCAGCGCTTCCCTTGATCGCCTCGATGCGGACCCGCCCGGACTGCTGTACCAGGGCGTTCCGGCGGAAATTCCGCAAGATGAGGGAGCGGCTGGGTTGCGATTGGAACTGCTGCGGCTGGGTACGACGGCGCGGCTGATGCAGGTGGTGGCGCATCCCGATGATGAGGATGGCGGGATGCTGACCCTGGAGGCACGCGGCCGGGGCGTGAGCACACTGCTGATGACCCTGAATCGCGGCGAGGGCGGGCAAAATAAGATCGGCAGCAATTTGTCGGACGTATTAGGCGTACTGCGGGCCGAGGAATTGCTGGCGTCGGATCAGTCCTATGGAGTGCAGGACCGATTTTCCCGGGTGGCGGATTTTGGCTTTTCGAAAAGTGCAGAAGAGACTTTTGCCAAGTGGGGTGGTCACGATACGGCACTCCTGGACCTGGTGCGCGTGATCCGAACGTTTCGTCCGGATGTTCTGGTCGCGCGTTTTTCGGGAACCCCGCGCGATGGGCACGGGCATCATCAGGCATCGAGCATTCTGACGAAAGAGGCGTTCCGGGCAGCCGCAGATCCGAAACGCTTTCCCCAGCAGATTGGCGAAGGGTTGCAGCCCTGGCAGGCGAAAAAGCTCTACATCGGAAATGTGTGCGGATTTGGAGCGCTGACTTGCCCCGACGCGGATTGGACTTTGAAGTTGAACACGGGCGAGCCCAACCTGGAGTTAGGCATGTCGTATGTACAGTTCGCCATGCAGGGCTTGCGGCACCAGATGTCGCAGGGCGCGGCCAACTGGACCGTGGACGCCGGAGATCGATTTACATTTTACCGATTGGTGGATTCGGTGTTGCCTTCCAGGTTGGATAAAGACGGACACGAGAAGAGCTTTTTCGACGGGATGGATACCACCTGGCCGGGGCTAGCCGCGCGGGAAGGGGCAGAAAACACCATTCCGGGTCTGCGACTGGAGTTGACGGAAATCGCGAAGCGCGTTGCTGAAGCCACCGAGGATGCGAAGGGAAACGATCGTTCGACTGCAACGGCGCCTCTGCTGAAAGTTGTAGCGGGTCTGGATCGAGTCAGCAGCGCGGTACGGGAAAGCAGCTTGAGCGCGGCCGCGAAGCTCGATTTACTGACGCGGATTGCGGAGAAGCAGCAACAGGCAGAGACCGCGCTGAATCTGGCGTTAGGCGTCAGCCTGACGACGGATGTGTCTTCCGATGGTGAGCGCAACGGTGCCTTGCGAAAGGAATCGGACGCGCTGACCACGGTTTCGCCGGGCCAGGAGTTTCTGGTAGCCCTGACGTTCCAGAACGGCTCGAAACAGGCGCTGATGATCGACCACGTCAAACTGGAAGTTCCAGCCGGGTGGAGTACCGCTAACGAGAGGACGAAACCGGAAACGCTCCAGCCGGGAGCAGGCCTGCACGCGAATTTTCGCCTACGCGTACCTAAAGATGCTGCCTACACCCGGCCATACTGGCACCGGGATAATCCGGATACCGAGGCGGTGAATCGCATCGATAACGAGAAGTATGCGACACTTCCCTTCCCCCCTCCGGCGTTGCGCGCGCGGGTGGAGTATACCGCGGCCGGACCGGGCGGAGCCAAGACGCGGAACGGGATTGATACCGCCGTGGTGACGCCGTTCATCGACGACGCGGGAAAGCAGAGCGCGCGTCCGCTGGCGGTGGTCCCAGCATTTTCGGTGATGCTGGAGCCGGCGACACAGGTGATTTCGATACCCAATGGATCGACCTCAACCGTTGCCGTCGGGGTAACCAGCAATCTCACGCACGCGGTGCACGGCGTGCTGCGACTGGAGTTGCCGGCGGGTTGGCGATCGGAGCCGGGGCAACTTTCGGTAGAGTTGAAAAAACGCGGCGAGAAGGTCGACTTGCAGTTCAAGGTCTTCACTACCGGTTTAGAGGAAAGCCGAACCACAGTGCGGGCCGTGCTGGAATCGGAAGGCGAGAAATACGCCGAAGGATACACGCTGGTCACACGCGAAGACCTGGGCAGCTTTTATTACTATCAGCCGGCCCGGCAGCGCGTAAGCATTGTCGACGTTCAAGTGCCGCAGGATCTCAAGGTGGGCTACATCATGGGGGCGGGCGATGACATTCCGACGGTGCTGAAGCAAGTGGGAATGGATGTCACGGTACTGCCTGCGGAGAAATTGGCAACCGAGGATCTGAGCAAGTACGGGACCATCGTGCTGGGAATCCGCGCCTACGACACCCAAAAAGAGGTTGCGGCGAACAACGCGAAGCTGCTCGATTTCGTTTCCGCGGGCGGCACACTCGTGGTCCAGTACAACACCGGCGTCGGCGATTTCAATGCCGGCAAATTCACTCCTTATCCCGCGGAACTGAGTCGGGCGCGGGTCTCGGTGGAGGAGGCTCCGGTGGAAATTCTGGCGCCGGAGGATTCCATTTTTCACGATCCGAACTCGATCGCCGCGCGCGATTTCGAGGGATGGGTACAGGAGCGCGGGTTGTATTTCATGGACAAATGGGATGAGCATTTCACTCCCCTGCTCTCTTGTCACGATCCGGGAGAAGAGGCGCAAAAGGGCGGGTTGCTGCGGGCACGGTATGGCAAGGGGACTTACATCTACACGGGATACGCATTTTTCCGGCAGTTGCCTGCCGGCGTGCCGGGAGCG
>Ga0210406_10000838_pt1 | contig 40127 bp, 34 predicted proteins | sample IncBWC30MmetaG_FD_155454 | JGI IMG/M metagenome (GOLD analysis project Ga0210406, IMG submission 155454) | Forest soil microbial communities from Barre Woods Harvard Forest LTER site, Petersham, Massachusetts, United States - Inc-BW-C-30-M | ecosystem: Environmental > Terrestrial > Soil >... | reverse complement strand
CGAATGCATTTGATCGCAAGCTGCAAATTTCCGGAGTGATCCTCATCGTTGGCCTCCTTGTCGAAAGCCTTTGCCTACTGAGTGGCAGTCCGATCGGATTTATCTTGTTTGTAGGCGTTGGCGGCCTTCTCATTGCCCTTGGCATCCTCTACTACCTCTATTCGCTGGCCTCGACCGCATCGGTGAAATAGGACGCCGTTCTTGATTGTCTCGCCGTCGTCCTACTGTTTTGCGCAGTTGTCTTTGCCATTTTGGGCTGGGCGTTTTCAGAGGGATGAAACCCAACCGGAAACTCGATTTGTGGCAAGGCTGCCACGAGATCGCCCAGAAAAGTTCTAAATTCGTCCCCTCGGGCGCGCCAATCTTCTAGCTTTTGGTTTCAAGCGATACCCTCTATCTCGCTTCGAACTCAAAGAGACAGACGCAAACGCTTGACTTGGTTCGTGCACGGGCAGTTCGGTTTCTGTAAGTTTTTCACATCACGGGAAAGGAATAAAACGTACCGTAGATAATCGCGCTCGGATTATTTCGGGTTCTTTCCAACATGTCCTCGACTTCTTCGCTAAAATCGCCATTTTCAGCAACAGGATTAGCCCGTTTCAACGCCTAGCAGCTTCCATCCATAGCTCTAACATCCACGCGCACTTTTCACGGAATTCTTCGGGGCTAATCGCCTAAGTCGTAACCACTGTGAACGCGAGCCGGTACACCCCGGGAGTCTTATCATCCGACCAGCTAATTTCGACAGTGCCAATCCAAATATTGGGTTGAGTCACCGGTCATCACCTCGACCAGAGTATACAAACTCAGAAAGCGGGCCTCGGCCTACAGACAAGTGCCTTCTGCCCCACACTCAAGCTTCAGTTCCTTGTTTTTGTCATAGAGTGGAAAGTCTTGTTCTCAAGCAATCAGGAAACGTACTCGGGTGCGGGATGGACTTGGCGCTCAATTTCGGAGGCTTTGCCAGAACGCCTTGAGATTTCCAAATCGTAAAAGTTCTGCAGATTTAGCCAAAACTCGGCATTTGTGTTGAAGTAACGTGCCAGTCGGAGTGCCGTCTCCGCAGTGATTCTGCGGCGCTCGTGCACAATTTCACCGATGCGGGTCGCAGGCACGTGTAGCTCGAGCGCCAGCTTATTGATGGTCAGGCCGAGCGGTTTCATAAAATCCTCACGCAGGATTTCACCCGGGTGGACAGGAGATAGAAGCGCTTCAGATTTGCTCATTTCTATTTTTCTCCTCTCTTAGTGATAGTCGACAATTTCCACATCGTATCAATGGCCATCCCGCCAAATAAAACAGATTCGCCATTGATCATTAATTCGAATCGAATGTTGGCCGTGTCGATCGCCTCGCAACGCCTCCAATTGATTCCCGGGTGGCGAGGCCAGAATTCGTAGCTCCGTAGCAGCGTGTAGCTGAAGCAGTTTTCGCAAGGCGACCCGCTCAAAGGCACGGAAGCGTTTACTACGGTGATATCGAAAAAGTTCCTCAGTCTCTTTTGAGCCAAAGCCCTGAATCACACGTTAAGAGTAGTGCGTAAGACGTAGGACGCCACGCGTTTCACTGCTGGTCAGGTATTCGCCTGACCATGATTTAAGGAACTCGCTCGATACCATTCCCGTTTCCACATCGTAGTCTTCCCACCGTGATGACTCGCACGCTCCCATCCCCATTGCGTTTCAGCGCGAAGTTCGTTTGCCCTGGAAATATCGCTTGGAGACTTCGATTCGCTCCTTGTACACAAAATGCAACAGTTTCTGAAACTGTCGATGACTGTCGCGGGAGCGTCATTCGGCTCATCCCGAAGGAATCGGAGATCAGAAGTTCGCGCCCTCTGAGCTCCTCCTTGTGGCTGACCAGCCTTCTGAAGCTGGGAGTTTTTGAAATCGTTCCTACCGAGAATGTCAGCAGGTTCGGCACCCAAATGGTCCCACAGTGACGAACGTTACAGACATTTTGCCCCAAGAACCGCTGCCCAATCGGAAATCGGAGGTGCTATGCCGTTCCATTTAACTTCACCCAGTCGGAGTTCGTCGGTTAGCCTGGGAAGGGACCACCCGGAGTTCCGGCGGCTTCTGAGTGGCGCCTACGCATCGCGAGCGACCCACAAAGCGCAAAGCCTCACGCGCGTCTATTCGCTTGATCCGCTAAGCGACCCGCGCTGGGAGCGTTTCTATCAAGTGCATCCGCGCGCGAACGTTTTTCACACGCGAGGATGGCTGAACGCGCTGAAGCGCCTCTACGGATACTTGCCGGTCGCCTTCACCACCTCCGCGCCTCACCAAGAGCTGCGCAACGCAGTGGTGTTCTGCGAGGTTCAGACCTGGTTGACGCGACGCCGCCTGGTGTCCCTACCATTCTCGGATCACTGCGAGCCTTTGGTGGACGAGACCGCAGACGCCCAGGCAATTCTCAGCCATTTGAAGCATGACTCGCGACGCTGGCGGTATATCGAGATGAGACCTCGCACGGGCCTCTTCCGCTCGCGGCCTCTGTTCCACAAATCGGAGAGCTACTGCCTGCACTTGCTCGATCTCTCCGCCGATCTAGAAGTCATCTTTCAGGGCATGCACGCCGATTGTGTTCGGCGAAAGATCCGGCGCGCGCGGCGGGAGGGCATCAGGTGCGAGCGCGGAAACTCCGCGCAGCTGCTGCGGGAATTTTATGAGTTGCAAGTGGCCACCAGGAAGCGCCACGGCTTGCCGCCGCAGTCGCTCGCGTGGTTCTCGACTCTGGCCCAGTGCTTGGGAGAAGATTTCACCATCTGGGTTGCCCGGCGGAACGAAACGCCCCTTGCGAGCATGATTACCCTCAGTTTCCGCGAACAGGTGGTTTACAAATACGGAGCCTCCGATGCGGTTCGCCACAGCCTGGGAAGCGTGCCGCTGCTAATGTGGGAAATCATCGAGCACGCCAAGAGTCACGGGTACCGTGAATTGGATTTGGGCCGATCAGCGCTCGATCAGGAAGGACTGCTGCGATTCAAAGACAACTTGGGTGCACAGCGCATACCTCTTGATTACCAGCGATATCCACCTTGCTCGGCCGTGGCTTCCCCCAAAAACCTGGGACTCCGCGCGGGGAACTGGATGCTGGCGCGCATGCCCGAATGGCTGCTGGTGCCGGTTGGTGAACTGCTGTACCGACACACGGGCTAGTCGCATTCGAATGCGCGCGGCAGTGGGACACGGCGCAGATGATGCAGTTGACCACGAAGCGGAAGGCCAATGGACTGAACCGTCTGAACCAAGTGGCACAAATCTTAACCCGGTAGGCCGGTGCAAACTACAAGTTCAATCGAGACGGAAGCTCGATCAGTGGCAAGGCTGCCGCGAAATCACGCAGAAAAGTTCTAAAGTCGTCGCCCCGGGCGCGCCATTTTTCCCAGAAAAGAACAATTTCCCACGCTTGCGTCACTATCGGAATGCCTTGCTAAGCGCACTTCAGTCCAGCAAGATGAATTCATGAGATTCCCCGATTTCACTCGTCGTCTGATCTTTCACTCAACTCTTCTGGGCATCTTTTTGTTGGCCGTTCTCACTGCCGTCAGCGGCAAGTCTGTCAAGATGGTCACGAGTTGGTTCAACCCCGATTACCAAGGACAGACGTTCCACAAGATTCTGGTCATCGGCGTCGCCCAGAACCTGGAAGTGCGCGCCGATTTCGAAGATGAAATGGCCGCCCAGATCGCCCGTCCGGGGATCGAGACCATTCCCGGCAACCATATCCTGCTGCGCCCGGACCCTAGTGTGAAACTTGATCTCGACTATCTTCGCGGGCAGATCCGCGACAATCACATTGACGCTGTAGTCGTGTCGCGTCTTCTGAAGGTCGATAGGAAAGTGACCGTCGTCCCGAGCTCCACCTACATCGCCCCGTATCCCTACTACTACTCTTTCTACGGTTACCTGGGCGCTGTGTATCCTATGGTTTACGATCCGGGATACACGCGGGAAGATACGACAGTCAGCGTCGAGACCAACTTTTACGCCACAAGCAAGCCAGATGGTGACCTGGTGTGGAACGGTGTCAGCAAGTCGTTCAACCCGAAGTCGGCAAAGAAGGTTGCCGATGGCCTTGTCAAAGAACTCCCGAAGCAGATGGAGAAAGACGGGCTGCTACCGAAGAAAGTCTCCTCGAACTAAAAGACCGTATCTCTTTCTGTCACACTCGGCGAAATCCGAGCTGCTGAATGGCTCCGGTTGCGGACTCGTGCGTGATTGATTGCCAATCAACGCTTTTTCTTGGTTTTGATTTGGGCGAGTCGCGCTTTTACCAATTTTTTCAGGAGCGCGGCCGGTAGCGGTTTGTTCGTTGGGAACTGGATTGTCCCTTTGGATGTGGCGAAGCCCTTGAGTTCTTTCTTGAATTGTTCGATTACGGCGGCTGTGGGGAATATGCTGCAGTGGTTCGCAAACGCGGCGAACCAGATCAGCGTTTCTTTGTATTTGAACGCGGGGATTCCGTAACTGATGGCCTCGGTGGCACCTGGAGGCACAGCGGAGCGAATCGTCGCGCGAATCTTGTTCAAAGTGCCGCGAGCGGGTTCCGGGACGCGGGCGAGATATTCGTCAACGCTCTTTCGAGCGCCTTTGCTTTTCGCGGCGGAACTGCGACCGGCAGATTTCGCTTTTTTCATGCGGGAAATGCTACAAGAAGCCCGCAATCGAGTCCATGCCTGAGAAATGTGCAAATTGACAAGGTCACGCCCACCTTCTCACAATTTCTTGTTGGCACCGAATGTGCGATTTGATTATGGGTGAGATGTGGATTGGTTTGCGTTCGGAGTAAGCTTGCGAATCACGAATTCCTGCAAAATGTTTGCGGCACTTCCGGCGGCAATCGTGATCGCAGCGTTTTCAAACGTCAGCCCCACTCCTCGATCACTCGCAGGATAGTAGAGATTGGAAATGCCGCCCGCGGCAAAGCTTCCGAGGACGCCTGAATAATTTGGTTGCCAGCGCCCATTATCGCCTTTGCAGATCACAGAATTAGCCAGGGCGTACAGAATCCGGGATTTTCGCGTTCCGGTTCCTTTGTAAAAATAGCGCGGGTCCTGCTTCATAATGGAAGGCAGGAGCGCGGCTCCAATAAAATTTCCCGTAACAACATCGGCGTAAGTGGCGCCATAGCGCTTCGCATAGCCTTGCGCGCCTTGTCCGTATCCGCTGTATTGATTTTGCATCTGTTCAAATCCCGCTGCGACTCCGGTGAGCGCGAACGTAACCGGATTAATCGTTGTCTTCCAGGCGAGTTCGAATTTTTGCTTCGTGTTGAGAGAAACGGCATCTGGAATGTAGCTGACGTAGTAGTTTGGAATGAAACCAAGTACGTGCTGTTTTTCCTCGTCCTTGATTTGTGCCTCAGCGAGTTCGACGTGTGTGAACGTGACCCTTACTTCCGTGTTGACCGTGGGAATTGCCAGCGTGATTTGCGGAACCTGGAAGGCTTCCCCCGGATGCAATGTTCCAGAGGACGTTTGCGTTGTGAAGCCGGTCGCAACGATGGTGAGGCGAAACGCACCCGGGGTGACTCCTGAAAAAGAGAATTGCCCATTGTCATCCGTTGAAGTTTGCTGACTTGCGGATTGATCATCGCGCGCCAGGGTAATGTTCGCTCCAGCGACGGCGGTGTTCGTTCTGTCAGCAACTACGCCGCGGATGCTGCCTGCGGCCTGCGGGTCGGCTTGCGGCGAAACGGCTGACAGTGCTGGTTCGGCGACCGCGGACGGCTCGGACTGAGCTAAGACGGGAGCGCTCACGAACAAGACGCCAAGACTCAGGCAAAGCAAACTTCCAAAAGCATAACTGGAGAGCCAAACAATTCGGGTAAGGGCTCTCTTCCGCAGATTTGTCTTTTCAAGAGTCACAATTTTCTCGCTGTGGGCAAGCCGCTGCAATCCCAGACCTCTTGGATGTACATGAATGCCAGAGAGTTTCCTCAAATCTGAGGGTCTCATTCCAAAATTAATTTTATACCGCATGGGATGTACTTGAAGCGGATTCGAAGCCCGTTGCGCCGGATGAGTCAGCGTTACCGTGGCAATGCGAATGCGACGTACACCCCACCAGAAGCGGACTTTGGATCTTTGCCGCCGCCTGCGGCGATAACGACAAATTGGCGGCCGTTAATTTCGTACGTTGCAGGAGTGGCGTTGCCGGAGAAGGGAAGAGTGGTTTCCCAAAGAAGTTCGCCCGTGGATTTGTCAAAGGCGCGGAATTTCTTGTCGAAATTTGTTGCACCGATAAAGACGAGGCCCCCGGCGGTCACGATAGGACCACCATAATTTTCCGTGCCGGTGCTGGTGAGCCCTTTCGCCGCAAGCTCGGGATAGACTCCGAGTGGAATTTTCCAGACATATTCGCCTGTGTTGAGATTGATGGCGTTCAGAGTTCCCCAAGGTGGAGCGATTGCGGGATAGCCTTCGGGGTCGAGAAACTTTTTGTAGCCTGTAAACTGGTATTTCATGCCGGGCGGAGGCGGGCCGGAACTTTCCGGTTCTTTGCTTTCGCCGTTCCTCAAAAAGCCGACCAGTGCAAACATCTGATCGTCGGTGAGATTAGGAAAGCCGGGCATTCTGCCTTTGCCGCTTTTTATCGTGGCCGCGGTTTGTTGGGGAGTGAGGCGATCACCGATTCCGATGAGTGAGGGAATCGCGGGAGGCGAGCCAGCCATTTTGTCGCCGTGACAAACGCCGCATTGGCTCAGGTAGATGGATTTCGGAGTGTTTCCCCCTGTGTTTTCAGCAAGCGCGCCTGTCCAAGCCATTTCATTCGAATTGATGTAGATGATGCCCGTTTGCGAATCTACTGCCGGGCCGCCCCATTCCGCGCCACCATCAAATCCGGGAAAGACGACTGTGTCTTTGCCTACGTTGAAGGGAACGAACTGTCCTTCGCTGCGAAATTTCGCTAATTTCTCCGCGGCCCATTGATGAACTTCGGGAGTTCGATCAGTAAGAAGTTTGTCAGTCAGCAGTTGGCGCGCGAACGGAACAGGCTTTGTGGGAAGCGGTTGCTCCGCAGCTGCTATTTCTCCCGGAACAGTGCTCGCCGGATATTTGCGATATTCGATTGGAAAAAGAGGAGTGCCGTTCGTGCGGTCGAAGAGATAGACAAAACCTTGCTTCGTTGTTTGCGCGATGGCGTCAATTTCTTTGCCGTCATGATGAATGGAAAGCAGGGCAGGCGGCGAAGGAAGATCGCGATCCCAAAGGTCGTGACGAACTTCCTGAAAATGCCAGACTCGTTTTCCGGTTTGGGCGTCGAGCGCGATCAGGGAATCGGCGAAAAGATTGTCTCCCACACGATCGCCGCCATAAAAATCGAACACAGCGGAGCCGGTGGGAACGTAAACGATGCCGCGTTGTGGGTCGAGCGACATGCCTGCCCAATTGTTTGCCGCGCCGCTCGATTTCCAGGCGTCTTTTGGCCAGGTTTCATAGCCGAATTCGCCCGGATGCGGAATCGTGTGAAAGGACCAGCGAAGTTCTCCGGTGCGGACGTCGTAGGCGCGAATGTCGCCGGGAGGTGAGGGCAAAGTTTCTGGATTGCGGCCCCCGACGATGAGCAGATCTTTGTAAACGATGCCGGGGCTCGTCATGAAAACGGATTGCGCTTCGATAGGTTCGCGGCCGAGATTTTCGCGAAGGTCAATGCGGCCACCGTGGCCGAAAGTTGGGATGGGCTTGCCGGTTGCGGTGTCCAGCGCGTAAACAAAATTCATCACGCCGACAAGGACGCGCGAGTTCTTGCCGCCCGTCCAAAAGGCGAGCCCGCGGTCAGGCTGCGTTCCTTTAATTCCCGAGTCGAATTTCCAAAGTAGATTTCCAGTTGCGGCGTCGAGCGCGAAGACTTTTTGTGTTGGCGTGATGCCGTAGAGCACGCCATTCACGATGATGGGGCTTGTTTGCAGGCCGCCTTGCTCACCGGTGTCGAAACTCCATGCGATTTGCAATTGGCGAATGTTCGAGCGATTGATTTGAGCAAGGGGCGAATAGTGATCATTGAGAGGGCCGCCGCCATAGGCGGGCCAGTCTCGTTGTTCAAGCGCGGTTGATTTTGCCGAGTCCTGCTGGCGCGCACGAGTCGGCAGTGCGGCGGAGAAGACAATTGGAACGATAACCGCAGCGACCAACGGCGACACATAAACCCTGCCACGCATGGAAAAACCTCCGCGGGGACTATACCTCTTCCAGCGTGGCCATGTAATGCGCGTACTGGGACTTATATACCGCTTTTGCAAGCAGTTGGGAGCGACAAAGGGCGACATGGTGCCACCAGACGGGAAAGTCGCACGATGCCGCTTGGCGAGAGGCGAGAGAAAGCGCATTTTTACCTCGAAGCAAAAACCACCCCAGCGAGGTTATTGCGATGCAACATCCGTTCAGTGAGTTAACAAACGTAGTCGAGCGTGCGTTTCCCAAGGATAAGACATCTGCAAGGGTAGCGGCTGGAGTCGCTCGGCGGCGAATCGCTCTTTATCCGCGCAAACAGCTCGATATTCGATGGCGTGATCTTGCCGTGGGAATGTTGCGATGCGTGTTTCCCCGGAGTTTAAAGGTAAGCGAAACCGAATTGCGCGAGCGATTCGCTCCAGGTTTTCCTCTGCACATTGCGTACACCGTTCGCAGTTCGTTTGATCTTTGTTTGCAGGCGCTTCAGTTCCCGGCGGGCAGCGAAATCGTCATGTCCGCGCTCACGATTCGGGAGATGGCGGACATTGCGCGCAGACACGGATTGGTTCCCGTACCACTCGATCTAAATCTGGAAACGCTTGCGCCGGACGCTACCGCATTGGAATCTGCAATCACGCCACGCACGCGTGTCTTAGTGATCGCGCATCTTTTTGGAACGCGTGTGCCGATGGGGCCGCTCATCGCCATTGCCAAACGCCACAAACTTTTCGTCTTTGAAGATTGCGCACAAGCGTTCGCCGGGCCGGAATACACTGGCCACCCAGAAACCGACGCCGCGATGTTCAGCTTTGGCTCCATCAAGACGGCGACAGCAATTGTCGGAGCGCTGATACGGCTGCGCGATCCCAAATTGCTGCAGGGAATTCAGGCGATTCAGGAGAGGTATCCCGAGCAATCTTGCGGAGAATATTTTCGGGAGCTCTTCACGCACGTTTACGTAAAGCTGTTCACCCTTCCGCTGCTCTTTGGACTGTTCTATCGCGCATGCGTCGTGCTGGGAAGGGATTTCGAGCGCGTCATCAGCGCCGTACGAAATCTGCCCGAAGGGGAGGAGGAGGCGTCCTTGATTCGCAAGCAGCCGTGTTCAGCACTCGCGGCATTGCTGGCGCGGCGGCTCCGCACGTTTGACCCTGACCAGATAAGAAAACGCGCTCGTGTAGGGGCAGGGTTTGCAAGCAGGCTACCGGCTGGACTCAAGCCTCTTGGGAACGAAGCCAAGTTTCATAGTTATTGGGTTTTTCCGGTGCTCGCGGAAGCGCCGGAGCGATTCGCGGGAATCCTGCGTTCTTACGGTTTCGACGCAACGACGGCGGGCTCCGCACTCTCTGTTATCGAACCGCCCCCTGACTCTGGCCGAAAAATCGCCGCGCCCGCAAATTTATGCGCCGCAATGCCAAAGCTGCTTTATCTACCGGTTTATCCGGCCGTGCCCAGGAAGGCGCGCGCTCGTTTGCAAACTGCACTGCATGAAATTCAAAATGCCCGCCCGCACCTTTGCGTGACCGATGCGCGCCGCGTTTATACGGCCTCCGCGAGTACAATTCAACGGCCGTCCACGATTTCCGCGATTCAGGATGCGCTGGAATACGCGAGGGCCAGGAATTTACACGTCTGTTCAATGGGAACGGGCCACAATCTCGGCGGTCATGCGTTTCTTGACGACGCCGTCGTTTTGGACATGAGACGCTTCCAGAAGGTCGTTGCATTTGATCCAGAATGCAAGCGAATCACAGTGGAAAGCGGCATCACCTGGTCAAAAATTCAGGAGGTAATCAACCCGGCCGGGCTCGCGATTCAGGCAATGCAATCGGACAACAGTTTCACCGTTGGCGGTTCTCTTTCCTCAAATGCGCATGGACGTGATCTGCATGCGTCCACCCTCATTCAGAGCGTGCTGGGTTTTCGCATCATGCTTGCGGATGGCACGGTGGTCCCGGCAAGCAGAACGGAAAACTTTGAGCTTTTTCGCCACACCATTGGCGGTTATGGGCTCTTTGGCGTGATTCTGGATGTGGATCTGGCGCTAGTGAAGAACGATGTTTTCGAGCAATCATCCGAAGTGATTCCGTTTAGCTCGTTGCAGCGACGCTTCGTGAGAGAGATACAGAGCGACCCAGATGCAGAATTCTTCATCGCGCGTCCCTCCATCGCACCCGGGAATTTCCTTAACGACACAATCGTGACCGTATGGAGAAAGACGGAGAAACGGCGCGAGCGCGTTTTCGCGCTAGGCGAAGAATGCAACGTGCGGCGAGACCGTCTTCTTTTTGGGTTGTCGCGCCGCTATGGTTGGGGAAAAACGCTGCGCTGGCACGCCGAGAAGTGGATAGCGAGGCGCCCTTCGCATGGCGGCATCGTTTCGCGAAACAACTGCATGAGGCCGCCTGTTTCCGCCGTCAGAATGTTTGACTACGATTCCGCGAAGGACGCGGACGTGATTCAGGAGTTTTTTATTCCGGTTCCGCGTTTCACGGCGTTCTTTGGGGCAATGCGAAACCTACTGCGTGAATCGCACACAAATCTTATCGGTTTGACCATTCGATTCGTGAAACAGGATAGCGAATCGGTTCTTTCCTACGCGCCCAACAGCAATGCCTTGGCGGCGGTACTCTATATCAACGAACCGACTTCGGCAGAGGGGCGGACGCATGCGCATGCGCTCATCCAGCGGCTGACCCGGCTCGCGCTGGAGCACGGAGGCACTTTTTATCTCACGTACGCGCGGGATGTTGCGCTCGCGGACTTGAAAAGAGCCTATCCGCAAATCGAAGAGTTTTTCCAGGCCAAGCGCCGGTTTGATCCCGAGGACCGTTTCACGAGCCGCTTCTTTCAGTTGTATGCCGACAAATTTCCGGGCGTTCGTGCCGCAGCCGCTGCACGATAGTTGCGGAGAAATTTTGGAGGCGCGTGGCGGAATCGAACCGCCGATAAAGGTTTCGCAGACCTTGTCAACAATTTAGAAATGCACGCCTACCTGAGTATTTCTAGTTGTCGGCCCGGAATCGTTGCAGGAGAGCTGCTCGTCTCATGTTCGAGAGGATTGCTCCAGCGGGCCTCGAAGCAAAATGACGATACGTATTCCGCCGTGGCCGAGGAAGGAAAGTTCCAAATCGCCCGAGTTTTCGACCTCGCCGCGAAACTCGCCAAACTGGTTCGTCGCTGTGTTAACAGCATTTCCTCGGAGATTCGAGAGCATAACTTGAACGCTAGGGCACGCCATCTCCGGATGGCTAACGTCCAGCAACTGTCCAGTGACGATGAGGCGGTTGTGCGCCCGATCCGCTTCCAGATGGAGGTCGATTTGATAAGGGTCGGCCCGATAGAGCATCTGCCTTAATCCCAAGGTGCCCGAGCGTATGCCTACGGAGGCCGACTGCAAAAAGCTGTCAAATAGCAGCTCGACCGACGTCTCTGTTTGCTGGCGCATGCTGTCCACACCAACGATTGCGAGCCCCTGCTCGATTCCAACCAAAGATCGGTTCATTTTCGTTCCTCCTGGTCCTTTTCGGCGTCAATCGCATCGTCATGGGCTGCCGCGCCTTGGGTGCGCTTTGCATTTACCGAGGTCATTTCTATGCCCCACCGAATCGTTGCAGGATGGACCAGCTGATCGCGCGGTCTTGGAAATTCACTCCGATAGCGTGGCGTCCGTCGGGCAGTCGCTGACAATAAACCACCTTGCCGCACACACAGTCGTAGTTTAGCGGAGTGACCCGCACCATCTCCCCGGGTTCCCGAGGGAATCGAGAGAAAACGCGGGCGCCATGGAGGCTGATGTTATCTGTGTATGTTTTCTCGCTTTTGTCCTCGTTAGTATCCTGACGTTCCGCGCGTGTGAGAGACACTACGACGATGACGGGGAGCCGCCGTTCCGTTCTCCCCACAAGACTAGGGTCCGCAGACATGGGTCCGTCGCTGGAAGACGTGCGGTTGGCCGGGTCGGTGGTCCAGGATTGATCAGGGGAGCTTGAACTACTGAATGTGTTCTCAAGGACCGTTAAGACGCCCCACGTATTCACGGGTGAAGTGTAAATTTTTTGCCGGGCGCCTGAATCGAGTAAATACCTGAGGACCCGGTCAGGGAAATGCCTTAGTACTAAAAATGTTTGGAGTCGCACTGCTCCCCTCGATTGCACTCCCCGCCTATGATGACGTTGCCGGAGGTTACATGCGGACTCTTGTTGAGGAGATTGACGAACTGCTAAGCAGGGCAAAATACTTGGAAGAGAAGCATCCCGACACTCCCATAACATCCGACTATTGGATTCGACTCAAGTCTGTTTGTGACCAAGCGCGACAGGTCTGTCCAGAACTTCTGAAGGATGTCGCCCCTGATGAAACACGGAAAACATGGGCCGAAGCCTTGCTTTGTCTTGAAGCGATTAATGAAACGTTCCACAAAGCCAAAGTATCCGCAGTGCTAACTTAAGTAAGTCCTACCGAATTGAAAGACAATATCAGACTGTCTGGGCGGAATGCGGGTGTCTGCAAACCGCAGCCGGATCGTGGTTCTACTCGAAGTGTTTCGAGATGCGGTGTCGCAACTTGCCGAGTTCGCGATTCAAGAAATGCCCACGCCCAAAGAATGGCAATACAGGATTCCGGCGTTTTTCCACCTTGCTGCGGGCGCGTTTTAATCGGGAGTCGTTGCCAAATATCCCCATAGCGTACTCCAGTTTATGTATTGCTCTCTCCCGCTGGTCTGCCAATGCGTAGACTTCTCCCAGATTAAGATGAAACTGGATTTCCTTAGGATTTAGTTGCACCGCCGTTTCGCAAAGCTCCAAGGCTTGTGCCCACTTCTGCTGCGCACGAGCAATCGACACCCCAAGAAATGAGATGTAGTACGGATTGTGCTTGTCAGATTCGAAAGCACTCTGCAGTTTCACTAAGGCCTTTTGGGGATAGTCGCTCCGGAGAAGCTTGACTCCTTCTTTGAATTCAGTAAATGAGTCTTGAGACTTGCTGGTGGTTGTCTTCGCTGCGAGTCCAAGCATAGGGGTGTCTCAGCCTCCGCACTTCACTCTAGGCTAGAAGAATGGACAGCATGGGGTCTACTGACCGGACGACCAGTATTGCCCAAAGGCTAGAACTTCTGGAGAAGGTTGAACAGTTTCCAGCAAGGACATGAGTGTTGGGCGAGAAAGAAAACGAAGGGGTCTTGGAGCACCGGACCCCCCCGCTGGAACTATGTGGTTAGGAAGTGCTGTCCTTCAAGTCCTGCTTGGCTTGCTTATTGGCTTTTTTGGACTCAGATTTCGCGTTGGCAGAAGGCACGAGAGACTCGGTGGCATGGCAAAGGCTCATGCCGCTACCCGATGTCATGGCAGATTTCAGAGCGTCGAAGCCGCCGGGGATTTTGAGATCCTGCGCGACGTGAGCAGCGGCCACACACTGGCCGATTGCCTTGAATCCGCCACAGGCAGTAGAAGCAGCTTCGCCTGTGAGTGACTTGATTTTTCTGGCCATGGCAGTGTTGTGGCTAGCTCCCGTCTACACTGACACGTTGTCGCGAATTCCTTCCCGGACCCATAGCCGGGGATTAAACTGGAGGTAGCGGCGGGACTCGAACCCGCTAAGACCGGTTTTGCAGACCAGCGCCTCGACCACTTCGGCATCGCCACCAAAAACCAAAATCGTGTATCCAAGTTATTCCCAAACCTGTACCCAAAATGCCCTGCAGCGCCTATTTACCCCTATTCAAGTCCCCGTAAACTATTGAAACCGAATGGGGTCCCTGATTCAGGCAGGTTTTGCAGACCCTTGCCTTACCACTTGGCGAACGCGCCCTGGGTGCCGGCTGTGAATCGCTGCGAACAATTCATCCACGAACTATTCACAGCCGGCGGAAACAACAAATCGTGAAATCTAATTAGCGCTCAGTCGCCTGAGCTGGAAGCGGCAAGCGCGTTTTGCGCCGTAAGATTGACGATCGGAGCGCCGATCAGATTGCCCCATTCGGTCCACGAGCCGTCATAGTTGCGCACATTTTCGAACCCAAGCAGATACTTGAGTACAAACCAGGTGTGGGAGCTACGCTCTCCGATGCGGCAATAGGTGATGACTTCGTCTTTGCCGGTAATGCCCTTGGCCCCATACAAGCCTTTCAAATCGTCAGCGGTTTTAAACGTGCCATCTTCTTTGGAGGCTTGCGCCCAGGGAATATTGGCCGCGTTCGGAATGTGGCCCGCACGCTGTGCCGTTTCGGAGAGTCCTGGAGGCGCGAGGATTTTACCGGTGAATTCATCCACGGAGCGAACATCCACGAGCTGGCCGGGCTTACTGCCTCGCACGAGGTTTAGCACGTCGTCGCGATAGGCGCGAATGGATTCATCTTGCCTCTCGCCGTGATAAGTAGATTGTGCGACCTGCGTTGGTTCGGTGGTCACCTGGCGTTTTTCTTCGAGCCATTTTTTGCGACCGCCGTTGAGCAGGCGCACATCCTTGTGGCCGTTGTACTTGAGCTGCCAGAAGGCGTAGGCGGCGAACCAATTGTTGTTGTCGCCGTAGAGGATGATGGTCGTGTCGTTGCCGATACCAGATTTGCCGAGCAATCTTTCCAATGCTGGTTTGTCAATCAAGTCGCGGCGAACGTTGTCCTGCAATTGCGTTTGCCAGTTCCATCCCACTGCTCCAGGAATGTGACCCTGATCAAACGCGCTGGTGTCTACGTCCACTTCCACGAGGCGCAGATTCGGAGCGTTTAGATTATGCGAGAGCCATTCGGTTGAAACGAGTACTTCTGTGTGTTTGTAGTCGGACATTTTGTTCTCCCTTTCGTGAAAGATTCGGACTGAAAAACTTTTGCTCCAAAAACGCAAAACCCACCTGCCAAATTTGCTTCTGGCGGTGGGTCAGTACAACGAACGGGCTAATGCGAACTTGTTAGGGGATTAGCCTGCCTTCGCCAGAAGGCACGGATGCGCAACACATACAACAGATGTGCGCTTGAGCCGTCTTCTTGGCGATAAATGTCATCTCTGTGATTGGACCACACATCGGTCCGACTTTTAAAGCATGCGGCAGAATGGCGCCCCAGTCAAAACGAAAATCCGCCGACCATCCATTCAAAAATTAGATGCAGGCGTTCCGTCTTCTGTTACTAGGGTCGCTTCAGGCCAGCGGCCTCCGCCGTAACGTCCGTATATTTGAGGCCGGAGCCGGTGTTGAAGAGAACGACTTTGTCCTCGGGTTTCAAGTAGCCGGTTTTGAGCAGGTGTTCGTAGGCAACCGTGGAGGCGGCGCCCTCTGGAGAGAGAAAGACGCCTTCGTTTTTCGCCCAGTCTTTGAGCGAAGCGAGGATTTGATCATCAGGAAAGGAAAGCGCGACGCCACCGGATTCTTTCAGAATTTCGAGCATGATGTAATCGCCGTAGGGCTTCGGCACGCGAAGGCCGGAGGCGAAAGTCTCCGCGTTCTGCCACATTTGGCTGGCTTTTTCGCCCCTTTCGAACGCGCGAGCAACCGGTGCGCATCCCGCGGACTGAACCGCAATCATGCGCGGGCGCTTGCCGGGCTTCACCCAGCCCAGTTCTTCAAGTTCGGCGAATGCTTTCCACATGCCGATGAGGCCGACACCGCCGCCCGTCGGATAGAAAACCGCGGCAGGATATTCCCATCCCAGTTGTTCCACGAGTTCGTAGCCCATGGTTTTTTTGCCTTCGATGCGGAAAGGTTCCTTCAGCGTGGAGATGTCGAACCAGCCTTCTTTTTCTTTGCGCTCCGCGACCATGCGGCCGCAATCGGAGATGAGACCATCCACGAGAGTGATGTTCGCTCCGTAAAGGACGGCTTCGACGTAATTTGCGAAGGGAACATCCTTCGGCATGAAAATGTTCGCTTCGATGTCGGCGGCGGCAGCATAGGCTGCGAGGGCGCCAGCCGCGTTCCCCGCGGAAGGCACGGCAAGTTTTTTTAGGCCGTAGTGGCGAGCCATCGTGACGGCCAGCGCGAGTCCGCGCGCCTTGAAGCTGCCTGTGGGATTCGCGCCTTCCTCTTTAAGAAAAGCATTTGCATATCGTTTGCTGCGAATCATCGGCGTCCAGCCTTCGCCGAGCGTGACCGGCGTTACGTCTGGAAGTACGGCGCGGTAACGCCACATCCCCGGCCACGGGGACTTCATTGCGTCCGTGCAGATTGCGTCGCGCCGTGCAGTGCCGTGGGCGGGGGAGAGGTCATAACGTACGTAGAGCGAGCCGGCACAATCGGGGCAGAGTGTTTGCGGTTCGTCGGCGGTAACAGTTTTTTTACAGCGCGAACATTCAAAATGGCTGATTTTTGGCATGGAACGACGATAGCAGCGCAAACGGGAAGGCGGCAAGTCGGGCTGAAAAGGGAATTGAAGAAAATTTGGGCACGTTTTGCGCGAGCACGCTAAGATGTCGCGGCTTCGTGACACTCATGGAAACGAACGCAAACGAAGAACAAATACAAAAGCGGCCGCCACGGAGCGCGCCGCTCGCCATGCAGCTAGCCGGACTCGCACTGCTTGGCGCGGGATTTGTGCTGATTCACTTCGTGCCCGGCCACATTGCTGCAGCATCTGTGAGATGGGCGGGGCTCGTCTTGCTTGGCTTTGTTGGTATTCGCAAGCGCTCGCTCACGTTCTGGATTTTCTTCGCCATGTTGACAGGACTGGAAATCGGACTCGACTGGCCGGGATTTGCCGTCCATCTGAAAATTCTCTCCGACATTTTCCTGCGGCTGATTAAGGTCATTGTCGCGCCGTTGATTTTGGGAACGCTCATCACCGGCGTGGCGGGTCACGGTGACATCCGCAAAGTGGGCCGCATCGGCTGGAAGAGTCTGCTCTACTTTGAAGCTATCACCACAATCGCGCTTGTGCTTGGCGTAGTAGCGATAAATCTTACCCGCGCAGGAGAAGGGCTCGCCCTTCCCACAAACTCCGCCGAAGCTGCTCCGCAAAACATTCCGCCGCTCAAGTGGGACGATTTTGTTCTACATATTTTTCCGGAAAACATTATTAAGGCCATCGCGGATAACCAGATTTTGCAGGTGGCTGTGTTTGCGGTCCTTTTTGCGATTGCGCTTTCGCGAATTGCCGAGAAATACCGCGTTCCCATGCTGGGCCTCGCAGAGTCGCTGACCCAGACGATGTTCAGCTTTACGAACCTTGTGATGTATTACGCGCCGATTGGAGTCGGCGCGGCGATGGCATACACCGTCGGGCACATGGGAACGAGCGTGTTGCTGCCGTTGGCGAAACTATTGTTTACGGCGTACGGAACTCTGCTCGTATTTCTACTTTTTGTGCTGCTGCCAGTAGCAGTGTTTACGCGAGTCCCGCTGAAGGGATTTCTTGGTGCGGTAGCAGAACCAGCGACCATTGCGTTCGCGACGAGCACCTCAGAAGCTGCGCTGCCGCGAGCGATGGAGTGTATGGAGGCGTTCGGCGTGCCGCGCCGCATCGTCGCGTTTGTGATTCCCGCAGGCTACAGCTTCAACCTCGATGGTTCCACCTTGTATCTTGCCGTGTCTTCAATTTTTGTTGCGCAAGCAGCCGGGATGCATATGACCTGGCGCGAGCAGGTGTTTATGGTGTTTGCGCTGATGCTCACGAGCAAGGGCATCGCCGGCGTGCCGCGGGCAACTCTCGTCGTTCTGCTTGCAACTTCATCGCTGTTTCATTTGCCCACGGAACCAATCTTCGTAATTCTTGGCGTGGACGCTCTGATTGACATGGCGCGAACGTCGGTGAACGTAATCGGGAATTGCCTGGCGAGCGCTGTAGTGGCCCGATGGGAAGGCGAGCTCGGCGAAGCGAAATCTTCCGAGAGCTAGAGGATGATTATTGTGGAAAAAAACTGGTGCGCGTTTTGATTCGAGGCTTTTGATACAGCGCGCGTTGGCCGATTTCATTGCTTCGCAGCTTGGCGGCGGCATAGCCGGTTCCGCCCGCCCTGTGAGCATCCGCACGATGCACATATTCGCCGGCCCACAGCATGATGTCCAGGAGACGGGCTTTCTGGAGGTTATCCAACGTGTCTGATTTCAGCGAAACCTCGAGCGCGCCCTGCAAGCAACTATTTACGGCGCTTCTCAGATTTGCTGAATGAAACATGTCCGTGCCGTTTTTTGCTCGCTCGGCATCAATCTGTTCGAGAAATTCGTAACAACGCAGAACAAAATGATCGCAACACAGATCCTCATCACCAACGGCAGTAATCCCAAGCTCCTGGCAAGCAGCATAACGGCAACGTTTGTGAGCAGGCATCGCACGCAATTCTCCCGAATCCCCAGTGGCTACTGTTTTTTCGCGTTCTCTTGCTGGTACGGCCATAACTTCCTTCCAAGGAATGGTGCGTTGGGAGCACCGTTCGTTTCACTTTTCTTGAATGCGAAAACTAACTGACGCAGGCGGCGGCCACTTGGCTTGACGCAGAATATGCTTCCGCGGCCTCGCCAATTTCCCGCTCCGCATTGCTCGCGGAGTCCATCACGCGGGCGCAATACGTTTGCACGCGCATGGATTGATCGAGATAGGGCGCCAGCTTCTGACGCAGCCAAAGGACACGACGCTCTCGAGCTTCGGCAAAACCCACGCACTGCCAAAATGTGATTACCGTCACGAGCCGCGATTCTTGTTCTGATACCAGAACGAGGGCTTGCAGAAATTCCCGGTCGCGGCCAAAGGAGTTGTTCAGAATCAGATCAATTGTTTCCCTGACCTGTTCTTCTTTGCCGGGTTTGACTACAAATTCTGCCCGCAAAGCGATCACTTGTTCGTTGCCGCTGCTTTTTGCTTTTTTTGTTTTTGAAGGATTTGAAACAAAGGCGGGCCCGGTCCCAAATTCCCCAACAGCTAGTTCTCGCAACGGATTTCTCCTCTACAAAGTCCCCAAAAGAGGGAGACGGATCGAGAATGGCTCTCCCACTCATCCCCGATCCGCCGCCTCAGGGGCACGCCTGGGGACGATGGTGAGTCCCAAGGGGTGTAGGTTTCCCAGCTTTCAGGATTCCTATGGACGGTAGTGACGGGGCAGGCGATTCCGTTACACGCAAAACCCATTTTGAAACGAACGATTCATTGCCCCTCTTGGGTGTCACGGCTTATACTTCCGTGGTTTAGGGCTCTCCCAGTGGAACTTTATCTTTTTGACGCCGAATACGTTCTACGTCTCCGGAACGGCGATTCTGCCACGGAGACCCATTTTGTTGGCTATTTCCGGCAACTTTTGCGGATCAAGCTGCGCGCGCGCTACCTCTCCACTGATGTAATAGATGATATTCAACAGGAAACTTTTATCCGCGTCTTCCGCGCGCTCCGCTCCGAACACGGAATCCGTCAACCGGAGCGTATCGGGGCGTTCGTCAACTCTGTTTGCAACAACGTGCTTCAAGAGCACTATCGTGCACAGGGCAGGAACTTGTCCACGGAAGACACGGATCCTGACCCTCCTGATAAGATACTGAATCTAGAGAAGTTAGCCATTGATGAGGAAGTGTACGAACGCGTGCGAGAGGCGGTGAAATCCCTGGCCCCACGCGAACGGGACTTGATTCGCAAGATCTTCTTCCAGGAACTGGAAAAGGATGAAGTGTGCAGCCAGCTTGGGGTTAGCCGAGATTATTTGCGGGTTCTGCTCCATCGCGCTATCGAGCACCTTCGGGAAGTGCTGGAAGATAAGGACTTGCCTCCCAAGACCCGGGAACCAGAGAAGAAAAAAGGGTGAAACGATTTAGCAGGCTCCTGCACTATCCATCGGATGGAGACCATGGAACACACAGACGCAATTCGGCTGCAAGCTGTTGAAAAGTATGTTCTTGGTGAGCTGACGCCGGCCCTCCGCAATGAGTTTGAGGCGCACTATTTCGACTGCTCCGAGTGTTCGCTGAATGTCCGCGCCGGAGTCGCTTTCGCCGCGGCGAGCCGCCAGTACTTTGCCGAAGCTCCAGTTCCCGCAGTTGTACCGCAACCCGCAACGGCGGGTTGGTTTGCCTGGCTGAAACCTATGATCGCGGTGCCCGCGTTTGCGGCGCTGTTGCTTCTTGTCGGTTACCAGAATTTGGTAACTATTCCTCATCTTGTTAGGCAAGCTGATTCTGCCGAAAACGCTGAAGTGAGGCCTTGGTTTACCCTGGTCGCTGCCAACGTTCGCGGATCGGCGGGCACCCGTGTGGAAGCCCCCTCGGGCAAAGCATTCGACCTCTTTTTTGACATCACCACAGCGCCGCAGCAGCCAGATTCCGTCTTCCTGGTTCAGATGAAGGACTCCTCCGGCAAAATCCTCGTGGCTAGAAAAGTTTCTCAGCAGTTGGCAAAGAAGCCCGTAAACTTCACCGTGCCTGCAGGTATACCCGAAGGTGATTACAAGCTCGTCATTCTTGACCAGAGTGCCGGAACAACGGCGCCGGCGGGTGAGCTTCCATTTACAGTTGCTTTTTCTTCTCAGATTCAGCAGCATTAACCACCCTGGAACTACACTTAAGAGGTGATAGCGCGTATGTCCCCGAAAAGCCCCCGTACGTTTCATTACCACGCCAACGCTCACGTGCTCGGAGCCGTTTTTTCACGGCCCGTACAACATTTGGTTGAAGTGCAAGGCGCCACTTCGCTGCCCATTAACGGAGGGCATGGCAGGACCACGGTTGATGATTTCCGCTTTCAGAATTTTCTTTCGGTCAAGCACGGCTATTCTCACGTCTCCGGTAGTCCACAGGAAATCGAAGGGAAAACGCATTTCACCACCTTGGTAACTGCGGTAGCCGAGGGCCTGAACATTTTGGATGTTGTTACCATAGACCGTGTCGTGGCGCGTTTTGCTTCCAGCCACACTTTTGAGGACAGGGAACCCAATTTCACGTTGATCGGAAGCAAATTCGAGAATGTGCAGATAGCCGGTTGCAAAACGGAAGTTGAAATCGATGTCGAGCTCTTCCAGAAGATTCCCACGTTCGAGGCGGCAATAAAGGAATACAAAAAAAACGCCGAATTTAGGAGAATGGCGGAAGACCCGTTCGAATCAAAAGAGGTATGGCCAGAGCCGCCGCTGCACGGAGCCATTCTTTGCTCTATCGTAGACCTCAAGAAAATGACCACCGCATGCCCAGGCGTGGAACGCAAGGGGCACTCCTTCATCATTCCCAAGTTCGGGAAGCTCTTTCTGGGAGAGATCTTGGTGCAGTACGGCCGGCGCACTCTCACCATGGTGCGCTTCGAACTTGGTTCTCCCGTCTCTGCCACCGGTACGGCCGTTCAGCTCAGCAGCAACGGCTCGCCAATTCCTCCAACAAAGTAGAACGTTGTCTATTGGGTTTTTGTTTGAGCCTAGCAGCATTTGCTGGCTGTTCTCACTCCCAGCGCCCTGAGGTCACTCTCCAGGCAATTCGCCATGAGATCCGGTTGGGACAACTTGATTTGGCTTTCCAGAATGCGGAGCGGGCTTACGAGCGCTATGCCGAAACAGATATAGGCTGGGCCTGGCAGTTTCGTATTCAGAAGGCCCATGTCCTCGTTCTTCGCGGGTACTATCGAGAGGCTCTCTCGCTGTTGCGTGAACCCATTCCGGATTCACTTGCTCATTCAGAAGCCGCGGTTCGCCGAAAGCTGATTCAGGGCATCTCCCATGATTACTCTCAGGAATTCGAACAAGCTGACGCAGAACTGAAGGAAGCCGCCGACATAGCACGGCTATTTCAGCCCATGCTTGTGGGAGACGTCGATCAGGCGCGCGGGAACTTAGAAACTCATCGGAAAAATTTCGACGAAGCCAGCAGGGCATTCCATGCCGCTCTGGACTTTAGCCGCAAGCAAAACTTGGCCTACCTCGAAGGAAATGTTCTTGGGAGCTTAGGATACCTTGCCATGTGGCAGGAGCACTATGACGAAGCCATCTCTTGGTTCAAGGCCGCATTGGACAAATCACGGACACTAGATACAACGTTTCTTGCAGCTAAGGTGGCCGGTAACATGGGTTGGAACTATGCGGTAATTGGAGACTTCGAAAACGCCGAGACCATGCTCAAGCAGGCCGAGGATAGCGCGGTCCGTGCTAGCCTTGCAGGCGATCAGGTCAAATGGTTGAACACACTGTCGGATGTCTACGTCGTGCAGCATCGCTATGACCTCGCACGCGTAACTTCTGAACGCGCGCTTTCGCAGGCTCGAATCGTTGGCGACAACCGCGATATCACTGGCTGCCTGAACACGCTCTCTGATATCGCGCTGGCGACTGGTCGCGCAGAGGCGGCCGAGAAATACAACAATGAAGCTCTCGCGATTGAGCGTGCCGGCTTGGATCAGTTTGGAATCGCATCTTCCACGATCATTGCGGGGCGTATTGCCGCAAGCAAAAAGCAGTATCGCGAGGCCGAGCAAGCTCTTCAAAGAGTGATCCTGGATCAAACTGTGGAAACTCCACTTCGCTGGCAGGCCGAGGCGCGCCTCGCTCGCGCCTATGCAGACGAGAATCTACCGGCCAAAGCCGAAGCCGAATTCCGCCTCGCCATCAATACGTTTGAGACCGCCCGCACCGGCGTGCACCGCGACGAATTCCGCGTCTCGTTTCTCTCGAGTGCCATCGAATTCTACGACGATTACATCGGTTTTCTAATCGCGCAGGGTCGCACGCTCGACGGGCTCCATGTTGCGGACCTTGCCCGTGCGCACATGTTGGAAGAGGGCCTTGCCTCCGCGCCGAAATCAATTTCGAGCGCGTCAAACGGCCTTGCTCCCCAAGACACTGCTCGCCGCCAGAACGCCACGCTCCTGTTCTATTGGCTCGGTCAAAACCGCTCCTACCTCTGGGTAATCTCACCCACAAAGACTGCCCTGTTTCTGTTGCCTGCGTCGTCGGAGATTGACACCACAGCAAAAGCTTATCGTGAGTCCTTCCTTGATCCTCGCGATCCCCTTGAATCCGGCAACGCCGATGGCAAAAAGCTTTATGACACCTTGATCCGCCCCGCCGAAAAACTTATCCCCAAAAACTCCCGCGTCATCATTCTTCCCGACGGCAGCCTCAACGGGCTCAATTTCGAAACTCTTCTCGTTTCTGGACCGCAACCACACTACTGGATCGAAGACGTCACCATTTCGATCGCCAATTCACTCGCGCTTCTCGCCCGCTCCCAGCGCGAACCGCCGCCCAAGAACGCCACTCTCCTCTTTTTCGGTGACGCGCTCTCTGCAAGCAAGGAATTCCCGCCGCTTCCGGATTCCGGAAAGGAAGCGGACATCCTCAAAAAGTACTTTCCTGAACCGCGTAGCACTTTCTTCACCGGCGGAAGCGCAAAGGCTTCCCAATATCCCTCAAGCAATCCCGGCAAATTCTCTTATCTGCATTTCGCCACGCACGGGACCGCCAGCCTTGCACGTCCGCTCGAGTCCGCTATCATCCTTTCTCCTGAGGGCGATTCCTTCAAACTCTATGCGCGCGATATTGTTGAGCATCCGATCCACTCTTTTCTCGTCACGATCTCGGCTTGCGACGGCGCGGGCAAGCGAGTTTACGCCGGCGAAGGTCTCGTCGGTCTCTCCTGGGCTTTTCTCCGCGCTGGAGCGCACAACGTTGTCGCCGGGCTTTGGGAGGTTAGCAATGCCTCGACGCCGCAACTGATGGATGAACTGTACAAAGGTGTTTCAGCCGGCCAAGACCCGGCGACGGCGCTCCGCAATGCGAAACTCTCGCTCCTTCATTCCGGCGGAATCTACAAGAAACCCTTTTACTGGGCGCCATTTCAGCTCTATTCAGGTTCCTGATTTATTCGAAAGGCAGGCCGACGTAATTTTCCGCAAGCGTCGTTGAGGCTGCGCGGGAACTTATGACGTAATCGAGTTCCGCGAGTTGACGACGGTGATCGAACTCGCTATCGCTTGCGAATTTATGCAGCATCGAAGTCATCCACCAGGAAAAGCGCTGGACTTTCCACACGCGGCGCAAACAAATCTCTGAATATCGGTCAAGCAAGTCGTGCTTTCCGCTTGCGTAGAATTCCTTTAGTGCAGCAGCGAGGACGCGCACGTCGGCGACGGCCAAGTTTAGGCCTTTCGCCCCGGTTGGCGGAACGATATGCGCGGAATCTCCTGCAAGGAACAGCCGCCCGAATTGCATTGGCTCCACGACGAAACTTCGCATTCCTGTAACGCCTTTTTGAATGACCGGGCCTTCAGTAAGCGAAAAACCGTCATGCGTCGCCAGCCGTTTGTGTAGTTCTTCCCAGATGCGAGCGTCGGGCCATTCGTTTAAGTCTTCGTCTGGGTTGCATTGCAAATAGAGGCGGCTGATTTTCGGCGAACGCATGCTGAGCAGGGCAAAGCCGCGCTCGTGATTTGCGTAAATCAATTCATGTGAAGCTGGCGGCGCTTCGGCAAGAATGCCGAGCCAACCGAAAGGATAATCGCGCTCGTACGTTTTCAAAATGCCCGCGGGAATTGCGTCACGGCAGATGCCGTGAAAACCATCACAGCCCGCAATGAAGTCGCAGTGCAACTCCTGTGGCACACCATTTTGCATGAATCGGATGGCCGGCGTTTCGCCGCCGAATCCTTCCACGCTCATTTCTTTCGCCTCAAACAGAATCACGCCGCCCGTTTTCAGACGCGCCGCGACCAAATCCTTGATCACTTCATGCTGCGCGTAAATCATCACTCCCTTACCACCCGTCAACTCCGCAAAATCAATCCGGTGGCCGCGCCCCTCAAATCGCAGCTCGACTCCGTGGTGCATCAATCCCTGACGCATCATTCGCTCGCCAAGTCCCAGCTCCTTCAGCAGGTCCGCTGTGCCTTGTTCCAGCACGCCCGCACGCACTCGCTCTTCGATGTACTGCCGCGTCTGGCTTTCAAGCACCACGCTTTCGATCCCCGCGCGCCGCAGCAAATGTGCCAGCACCAGCCCCGCCGGTCCTGCCCCCACGATTCCCACCTGTGTCTTCCTGGCCGTTTTCTGCTGCATATTTTTAGTAAGGATAATGTGGTAATCCGTGAATCGCCACTCACAGCCCGCTAACTTCTTCAGAATCTTCAGTTCCAAAACAAAGAACTTAAACCCGTTTAGAATCAGCAGTTACAGAAAAAAGGGTACCTACCCCCCTCGCTCCCCTCCGCCGGGAATGTTATCCTCTTTCCTTCAACTTGGTTCGGTCAAGCCCGCTTTCCAGGAGTTTTATCATGAGCCCGGAAAATCCTCCGCGTCTCGATATCGTGGACCGCCATGGGAACGCCATAGTACAGCCTTCCAGCGCCATCGCCACCCTTGGTGGACGATCGCTGCAACCGAATCGCGGCACTTCCCTTAACCTGGACTGGATTGAAAGCGTTCGCGTCAACACCTCCGCCGTCGAGCGCCGCGCCGCCACCCTCGTCACTCGCCGCACCGTGAAAAAAGATTGGCAAGTTGCCTGGCTCCTCCGAGCCATTTCCTGCATGGACCTGACCACCCTTTCCGGCGATGACACCGAGGAACGTGTGAAGCGGCTTTGTTCCAAGGCCCGGCAGCCGTTGCAACACGAACTTGTTCAGGAACTCGGAATCGCGGACCTGAAAATTCAGGTTGGCGCCGTCTGCGTCTATCACTTGTTTGTGGAGACGGCGAGGCGTGCGCTCGAAGGTACGAAAATCAATGTCGCTGCTGTCTCCACCGGATTTCCGGCGGGACTTTCCCCGTTCGAAGATCGCGTTTCAGAAATTCGGCGCTCCGTGTCGGCGGGGGCCCAAGAAATTGACGTCGTCATCACACGCGCACATGTATTTGGCGCGCAGTGGCAAAGACTCTACGACGAAATCGTGGCCTTCAAAGATGCGTGTGGACCCGCGCATCTCAAGGTGATTCTTGGTACAGGCGATTTGCTTACACTGCGTAACGTAGCGAAGGCAAGTCTGGTAGCGATGATGGCGGGCGCGGATTTTATCAAGACGTCCACCGGAAAAGAAACGGTCAACGCAACGCTTCCCGTTGGACTCGTGATGACGCGGATGATTCGTGAATACGCGCAAGAAACGGGAATTGCCGTAGGCTTTAAACCAGCAGGCGGTATTAAGACGGCCAAACAATCTGTCGAGTGGCTTTCCTTAATGAAGGAAGAACTTGGCAATTCGTGGCTTGAGCCGCACCTGTTCAGGTTTGGCGCGAGCTCGATGCTCGCCGATATTGAACGGCAACTGGAATTTCATGCGACGGGCCGGTACTCGGCGGAATATCGCCACCCAATCGCGTGAGAAACGACAACATGAGCGTCCTCGAAAAATACAAGACGATGGAATATGGCCCCGCGCCGGAGGATCCGAAAGAAACGCTCGTCTGGCTCGACGGCCACAAGCGTCGTTTCGGACATTTTATTGGCGGCAAATGGCAACCACCCACTGAAGGAAAACATTTTGATACGACTGATCCTTCGACCGGCGAGAAAATCGCGGAGGTTGCACAGGGAAGTGCGGGGGACGTCGATACGGCAGTAAAGGCGGCGCGCGCTGCGTTGCCTGTGTGGCAAGGATTTTCGCCCTACGAGCGTGCAAAGTTTTTGTATGCGATCGCGCGGCAAATTCAGAAACATTCGCGGCGGCTGGCTGTACTCGAAACGATTGATAACGGCAAACCCATCCGGGAAAGCCGCGACATTGATATTCCGCTAGTCGCGCGGCATTTTTATCATCACGCGGGCTGGGCGCAATTGCTGCAGCAGGAATTTCCCGGCTATGCCGCGTGCGGAGTTGTTGGGCAGATTATTCCGTGGAATTTTCCGCTGCTGATGCTTGCGTGGAAAATTGCGCCGGCTCTTGCGACGGGAAATACCGTCGTGCTGAAGCCGGCCGAGTTCACGCCGCTCACGGCCCTGGCGTTCGCGGAGATTTGCGTCGAAGTTGGATTGCCCGCGGGCGCGGTGAACATCGTTACAGGCGATGGTTCCACCGGTGAAGCGCTCGTAAAACATGCCGACGTGGACAAGATTGCCTTCACGGGGTCAACTGAAGTGGGAAGAGCGATTCGCCGCGCTACCGCGCAATCCCATAAGAAACTTTCGTTGGAATTGGGCGGAAAATCTCCTTTCATCATTTTTGAAGACGCGGATTTGGATAGCGCCGTGGAAGGATTGGTGGACGGCATCTGGTTCAACCAGGGACAAGTGTGCTGCGCTGGGTCGCGGCTGCTGATGCAGGAGAGCATCGCCGAAAAGTTGACGCGCAAAGTGCAAGACCGCATGAGTACGCTGCGCGTAGGTTCTCCTCTGGACAAGGCGATTGACGTGGGCGCGATTGTCGCGAAGGTACAACTCGAACGCATTGACAGCCTGGTGAAGCAGGGAATCGCCGAAGGCGCGACATGCTGGCAGCCGGAAATTGCAATGCCTTCGCGCGGCCTGTATTACAAGCCGACGTTCTTGAGCAACGTGCATCCGACTTCCATCGTGGCGCAGCAGGAAATTTTTGGACCAGTTCTTGCCGCGATGACCTTCCGCACGCCGCGCGAAGCCGTGGAGCTGGCGAACAACACCGCATACGGGCTTGCCGCGAGCGTATGGAGCGAGAGCATCAATGTTTCGCTGCACGTCGCGTCGCAATTGAAGGCGGGCGTGGTTTGGGTGAACTGTACGAACATGTTTGACGCCGCATGCGGATTCGGCGGATATCGCGAGAGCGGTTATGGGCGGGAAGGCGGCAGGGAAGGATTGCTCGAATATCTTGAACCGGCATGGTTCAAGAATGCCCGGAAACTTTCCGCAGAACCTGCGGCGGCAAATGGAGCGGCGGAAGTCGCGAATCCCTCCATCGACCGCACGGTGAAACTCTATATCGGCGGCAAGCAGGCGCGGCCGGATTCCGGCTATAGCGTCGAAGTGCACGGAGCGAACGGGCAACTGCTCGGCGAATCGCCACTCGGGAACCGGAAAGATATTCGCAATGCCGTGGAGGCAGCACGGAAGGCGGAAGGCTGGGCGAAGACGACGGCTCACAACCGCGCGCAGGTGCTCTATTACATTGCGGAAAACCTGTCGCAGCGCGGAGGGGAAATTGCCCAGCGGCTTGCGGCGGCGGTGGGAGCGAAACAGGCCGAGCAAGAAGTCAGCGCGAGCATCGAGCGCCTTTTTTCCTATGCGGCCTGGACGGATAAATTCGATGGGGCAGTGCACAATCCTCCGTTCCGTAATATTGCGATTGCGATGAAAGAGCCGGTCGGCACAGTCGGACTTTTGTGTCCGACGGATTCGCCGCTTTTGGGATTTTTCTCTCTGGCGCTGCCACTGATTGCCGCGGGCAACACCGTTGTGGCGGTGCCTTCCGAAAAATATCCGCTCATTACAGGTGATTTGTATCAGGTTTTTGAAACCAGCGATCTGCCAGGCGGAGTCATAAATATCGTGCCGGGACGGAGTTCGGAATTGCTGAAAGTGCTTGCGGAGCACGACGACCTCGACGCCATCTGGTGTTACGGCGATGAAACCATGTGTGCGACGGCGAAGGCGTTGTCCATCGGAAATCTAAAACAAGTTTGGACAAACGAAGGCCGCGAAATTGATTTTCTTGACGCGAAGCAAGGCGAAGGCCGCTGGTATCTCGGACACGCGTACCAGGTAAAGAACGTCTGGGTTCCTTACGGCGAGTAAATTTCAAGTGTCCACGGCAAAAATTGAAATCACAGACGCGAACGATTCGCGGGCGGCGTTCCGCTACCCAGCATTTACGATTTTTCAAACGGCGCGCTGCCTCGTCGTTCTCGCGCTGGAAATGCAAGCCGTCGCCGTCGGTTGGCAGGTTTACGAAATTACCAAGCGCCCGCTCGATCTGGGATTGGTCGGCCTCGCGCAATTCCTCCCCGGCATTGTTCTATTCCTGGTTGCGGGACACGTCGCCGATGTCTTCGATCGCCGAAAAGTTCTCATCGCGTGCGAAGCCGGATTTGGAATTTGCTTCTTGCTGCTTCTGCTGTTGACCGGCTATCGAATCCAATCGGTGGCGCCGATTTACGTTGTGCTGGTGCTGCTTGGAATCGTCCGTTCCTTCAACGGGCCAGCAAGCCGTTCGATTCTTCCGCATCTTGTGCCCGAAGAGCATTTTCAGAATTCCGTTGCGTGGGCCTCCGGCATTTTTCAAATCGCTACGATTCTTGGGCCCGTGCTTGGCGGATTGATCTACGCGATTTTCCGCGGTCCGTTCGCGGTTTACCTGATTGCCGTCGTGATTGCAGCTGTTGCCGTTGGATTGCTGTTGAAATTAAAGGTGAATAGCAAATCTCGCGAAAAAGTGGAAACAAGTACCTCTTCCGTTTTTGAAGGGTTTCGTTACATCTGGCGGGAGAAACTGATTCTCGGCGCTATCTCTTTGGATTTGTTTGCGGTGCTGCTTGGCGGCGCGGTTGCGCTTCTGCCGGTGTACGCAAAGGAGATTTTGAACACAGGTCCGTGGGGACTTGGCATTTTGCGGAGCGCACCCGGAATTGGGGCCGGCATTATGGCGGTTGTGATCGCGTACAAACCACTGCGGAAAAATGTCGGCGCGACGATGCTCTGGTGTGTAGCGGCATTTGGATTATTTACCGTGCTATTTGGGATTTCGCGCAGCATGGTTTTTTCAATCATCGCGTTATTCATTGTTGGCGCGACGGATATGGTGAGCGTAATCGTGCGCGGAACGCTGATTCAAGTGGCAACACCGGACGAAATGCGCGGCCGTGTGAATGCGGTGGACATGATTTTTATCGGTGCGTCGAACGAATTGGGACAATTTGAATCTGGTGTGACAGCGCAATGGTTTGGAACTGTGCCCGCAGTCATTCTCGGCGGGATCGGCGCAATCGTAGTGACTGGATTGTGGGCGTGGATGTTTCCCGCGCTGAGAAAAGTGAACCAACTAAGTTTTAGAGAAGAAGAAGATTAATCAGCGAATCGCACTGAGTGCCGCGTAAGCCGCGCCGAGAATAGGCGCGTCTTCGTTCAAGACAACAGCAATCGGAATATTTTGCAGAATGGGAGCGAGCGGACCTTTGTCCGCGAACGCCGTGCAAAACGAACTTTTTTGCAAGAGCGGCAGAATTTTCACAGCGATTCCCCCGGCGAGATAAACGCCGCCGTAGGCAAGAACGCGCAGCGCAAGATTGCCGGATTCCGCGCCGAATGCGTCAGTCCAGAATTCCAGAGTCTCGGCGCACGCGGGGCAGCCTCCTGTAAGAGCGTTCTGCGTGATTTCCTGAGCCGATTCAGCAGCAGCAGCAGCGAAAGAAGCGTGACGAATGTCTGGTGCGAGAAATTCGTGGATGGGACGGAATCCACGGCCGGAGAAAAGTTCTTCGCAAGAAACGCGAGAGAGCCTGTGCTTCAGGAAAGTGAGAAATGCAATTTCGCGATCGGAGCGCGGCGCGAAATCGGCGGAACCTCCTTCAGAGGGTGCGGCGCGATGGCCATGGCCATCCCAATAAAGAACCGCTTCGCCTAGTCCTGTGCCGGCGGCGATGACCGCGATGTTGTCCTGCGGATGATCCACGCCGCGATTGAGATAGAGAATATCTTCCGGCGCAAGTCTTTGCAGACCGCGCGCAGTTGCGACCAGGTCGTTCATGAGGACAACGCGTTCTCGCGGCAGTTTGAGCCGAGCTGCTAGCGATACTGCGTCCAAGACCCACGGAATATGCGCAGCGTGCAGGCGCCCGTCCACGACCGTGCCGGGAACGCCAAAGCCTGCGGCGGTGACGGTTCGGTTCGGGACAGACGGAAGGGCTTGCTGCGCAAAGGTTTCGATCAGTTGTTCAAAGCTGGAAAAATCGCGTGTGGCGTAACGCTGCTTGAAAACGAGTTTGAGTGCTCCGCTGTGATCAGAGTAAGCAGCCAGATTGCATTTTGTTCCACCGATATCACCCGAGATGATCACGGAGCGATGAACCCTCCCGAACGATTATGACAGCTTTTCTGGAGTGTATTTCTTAGTGAGCTCGAGAACGCGGCGGTAATAATCGCGCTGCGCGAGGGCATAGGATGCGTCGTCGTCAATGATGAAGATGACGTCCGGATGAAGTTGCAACGCGGACGCGCTGACGGAGGATGAGATTGGACCTTCGATCGCTTTGGCGACGGCGGCGGCTTTGGATTTTCCAGTTGCAAGAATGACGATGCGCCGCGCGTCGAGGATCGTGCCGATACCCATGGTGATGGCGCATTCGGGAATGTCAGCGCCGGGCGGGAAAAATCTTCGATTGTCCTCGATGGTTTCTTGGGTGAGTTCTTTCAACCGCGTGCGCGAAGCGAGACTGGAATTCGGTTCGTTGAAACCGATGTGGCCGTTGCGGCCAATTCCCAAAACTTGCAGGTCAATGCCGCCGGCATTTTTGATGGCTAGTTCGTAACTTTCGCAGTGCGCGGAGAAATCCTTGCGGATTGCGCCATCCGGAATGTGAATATTTTTCGGCGCGAAATTTACATGCGAGAAAAAATTAGAGTGCATGAAGTAGTGAAAGCTTTGCGGATCGTTGGGAGCGAGGCCGAGATATTCGTCAAGATTGAAGGAAGTTGCCTTGGAGAAATCGAGTTTGCCGGCGCGATGTAGCACCACGAGCTCTTCGTACATTCCGAGCGGAGTGCTGCCCGTAGCGAGACCTAGAACGATGGACGGATTTGCGCGAACCGCTCCCGCCACGATGCGAGCGGCTTCCTGCCCGACTTCCTGCGCACTCCCTTTGAGCACTACGAGCATTGGCGCACAACTTTCCGTGAAACTGTCTGAAGGTTCAAGAAAAAATAACTTCGGCGATGGATCAACGGAAGCGCCTGATAACAAAGTTGTGGCGATCCGAACGATAGATGCCCAGAACGTACATGAGCGCTTTGCCTTTAGTTGAAAAAATTACCTGACGAATCCGAAGCAGCGGCTCGCGGCGGGGCACGGCGAGCAGTTCGGCGGTGTGTGGGTCCGCGGCAGTTGCGTCAATTTCCTCGTCAGCGTAACCGAGTTTCACGTCGTAATTGCGTTCAAGGATTGCGAAGAGTGACTCGCGGCCAAGAGGGGCGTTGAGCAGTTCGGGGAATTCGTTGGAAGAGAGATAGCACGTTTCTAGCGCGAAGGGCTCTTCGGCGGCGTGGCGGAGCCGTTCCAGCTTGATTATCGGATCATTCGGAGCCAGGGAGAGACGAGCGGCGACTTCCGGCTCGTTATCAATAATTTTGAGGCCCAGAACTTTGGAACCGGCGTTGAGACTGCGCGCGGCCATTTGTTCGGTGTAGCTCATCAGCTTGTTGAAGTGGATTTTGGGCGTCGCGACGAAGGTTCCGATACCGCGCCGGCGCTCGACGACGCCTTCGTGTTCGAGGTAGGCGAGCGCGTGGCGAGCCGTCATCAAACTGACTTGATGGAGTTTGGCGAGATCACGTTCGGAAGAGACGGGATCGCCGGGGCGGAGCTGGCCGGCATCAATGCGCTTGCGTATGGAGCTCTGGATGCGCTGATACGCGGGGACACCGGAACGACTCTTCAGGGACATGCAGCGACTCCTCGACTGCCGCTAAGGTGGGAAACCCGCGGGAAGTAACGCCAAGCCTATTGCTCCGCTATAGAGGGGCAATTCGGCGGGGCTGTAAAGTTGCTAAATTACAATTTTCCTGGAGACAAGTCTAGCATATAGCTATATAGCGGTCTTACTGCAGTTCGGCAGACAGAACTTCCGCGGCGATTTTGAAGGCGTGATTGGCGGCAGGGACGCCGCAATAGATGGCGGAGTGGAGCAAAACTTCCTGAATTTCCTCGCGCGTGACGCCATTATTGAGCGCGGCACGGAGATGCAGGCGGAATTCGTCTTCGCGATTGAGAGCAATGGTCATGGCGAGCGTGACAAGACTGCGTGTGTGGCGCGAGAGTCCCGGGCGGGACCAGACTTCTCCCCAGGCGTAGCGCGTGATGAGATCCTGAAATGGTGCGGTGAAGTCGGTTGCGGTTTGCATGGCGCGGTCAACATGGTCGTTGCCCAAGACTTCGCGCCTGATCTTTATGCCCTTTTCGTAGCGTTCGCGGTCATCCATTGAGCGGCTCCTCAGGCGGAAAGAAAATTTTCAACTTCGGATGTGAAGCGGTCGGCGTCGCCGATGTTGGAGAGGTGCGCTGCGTTGAGTTCGACACAGCGCGCACCGGGAATTTTTTCGGCAATGTAACGACCGTCGGCGGGCGGCGTGGAAGGATCGTGCGCGCCAGTGATGACGAGAGTGGAAACGTTGATGCTGTGAAGCTCATTGCGCAAGTCGAAATCGCGGAGGGCGGCGCAACAGGCGGCATAGCCTTGCAGATTTGCGGATTCGAGCATTTTCAAGGCGGAAGCGAAAATTTCCGGCTGCGCGGATTGGAATTCAGGAGTAAACCAGCGGGAGGCTACGGGCGCGGCGACATCCTTCATGCCGCTTGCTAGGACGGCGTTGATGCGGGTGTTCCAGGATTCGGATGTGCCGATTTTCGCTCCGGTGTTGCAGAGCACGAGTTTCTGAAGACGATCTTTGCTGTGGAGACCGAGCCAGAGACCGATTTGTCCGCCCATGGAGAGGCCACAGAAATGGAAGCGGTCGAGATGGAGCGCATCGATGAGACGGAGCACGTCGTTTGCAAGGAGTTTGATGGAATAGGGGCCGGGGGGAGCAGAAGATTGGCCGTGACCGCGCGTGTCGTAGCGGAGAAGGCGAAAGCGCGAGGAAAAAGCGGGGAGTTGCGGGTCCCACATGGAAAAATTTGCGCCGAGAGAGTTTGAAAGAACGAGAACAGGAGCAGATTCGGTTCCGGTGAGCGAGTAGTGGATACGGACATCGGTGAGATCGGCGAATGGCATCGGTCAACCTTTGGCGGAACGTTGCTGCCGTGGATGGCGCGCGCGGGCAGCGGCGAGGACGGAATCGATCATCACGGAAGAGGAACCGAGGTAGTTCAACGGATCGAAGAGACGATCCAGTTCGGATGGCGAGAGCAGAGAGGAAATTTCGCGATGCGAAGCGAGAACTTCGCGCAGGTGGCGTTTCGAGGAAGAGACGATGTGGCAAGCCGCTTCGATTTTTTCGTGAGCGGCGGCGCGGCCGAGTTTTTCAGCGAGTGTCATGGAGACGGCCTCGGCGTAGATGAGGCCACGTGCGAGTTCGAGATTTTCGCGCATCCGGGTGACGTTGACCTGAAGATTAGGCGCGAGTGCGGCGAGATGATAGACCGCTCCCGCGGAGAGCCGGATAATTTCAGGAAGAGTTTCCCACTCGGTGTGCCAGGAACCTAGGCCGCGCTGATGGTCCTGCGGCATTGCAGCGAGCATTGTGCTGACGAATCCGGGAACGCGCAACGTGGCTCCTAAGATTGCGGCGCAAGCGACGGGATTCTGCTTGTGCGGCATGGTGGAAGAGCCGCCGCGGCCGGGAGCGGACGGTTCGGCGAGTTCCTGAACTTCGGTCTGCATGTGCAAAGAGAGATCGTGAGCAATTTTGTTCAGCGAGCCGGAAAGAAGGCCGAACGTTGTGGCGATTTCGGCGATACGGTCGCGATGGGAGTGCCAGGGCAAAGCAGGAAGCGGCAGCGATAATTCTTCGGCAAGATGTTTTGCGATTGCGGGAGCATGCGTTCCGAGCGCAGCAAGGGTGCCGACGGCGCCGCCGAACTGAAGAGCGAGAGCATCTTCTTTTAGGGCGAGCAAGCGGCCGCGGTGGCGAACAAGAGCGTCGAGCCAGCCGGCGATGATGAAACCGAAGGAGGTGGGGAGCGCTTGCTGAAGCCACGTGCGAGCGACGATGGGTGTGCGGCGGTGAGTTTCTGCAAGCGTTGCCAGGGTGTCGCACAGGGAATCGAGTTCGGAGAGAACTGGATCGAGCGCGGAGCGAATTTGGAGAACGAGGCCTGTGTCTATCACATCCTGACTTGTGGTTCCCAAGTGTACAAAGCGCGCGGCGGCGGAATCCTGTTTGGCGACGAGAGCAGTGAGCTGCTTTATGAGAGGAATGGCGAGGTTGCCGGCGATCGGAGCGGCTGCCACGAGAGATCTGTAATCAATCTGCTCGGCGCGGCAATTTGAAGAGATGATTTGCGCGGCGCCGGAAGGAATGAGACCGGCTTTTGCCTCTGCGCGAGCGAGGGCCGCTTCGAAATCGAGCATGGCCTGAACGCGGGCGGCGTCTGAAAAGAGGGGTTCGACGGATGGGGAATAGAAGAGTCCATCGAGTAAGGGCATGAAGAGAGTGTAATCTTTCCTGGGTGAAGGAAAAACGGTTTCGTATGCGGCGAGGGCGTAAGGTAGACTCCTGCGAATTGGGGAGCAGATGAGGGATGGCATGGCCATGGCGCGAATTCAATCGAAGAGCAGAGAGATCATCGCGCAAAGAACACGCAATGGGGCGGAGGTCTCTCTCCGCAAGCCAACCGATTCATCAGAATGAATCGGAAAGGCAAAGACGTTGGCTTGCTGCGTTCGAAATGACAGGTGTGGCGGGTTGCGTAATGAAGAGGCCCGGATTGCGTCTGCGCAAGGGAAGGCGAAATGTACGATAGTTGGGTTAATGTGAGTGAACCAAGTAGAGCGAGAGGCGAACGCAGGACGGAGAGATGCTGAAAAACAGGAAGACGATTCACGTGGAGTGGGGCGATTGCGATCCGGCAGGAATCGTCTATTACCCGCGATTTTTTGAGATGTTTGACGCGTGCACCAATGCGCTTTTTGAAAAAGCGGGATTCCCAAAACAGGAGATGCTGGCGAGGTATGGGCTTGCAGGCATTCCGATGGTCGAGACGGGTGCAAAATTTTTTGTGCCGTCGAGTTTTGGAGATACGGTGACGGTGGAATCAAGAATCCTGGAGTGGGGAAACAGCAGTTTCCGCGTGGAGCACAAGTTGTTCCGCGGAGAAGTGCTGGCTGCGGAGGGTTTGGAAAAACGCGTTTGGACGGTGCGCGCGAAAGATGGATCGAAGAAGCTGCAGAGCGAAAAGATTCCGCAAGAAGTGAAGGATAAGTTCAACTAAGAACAAAGGCCGTAATGGGTCAGTTTGAATTTTTGACCTATTGTGTCACGACCCAGAAAATTCTCCTCGCAAGGAGCGCTCAGAGAGGAATCGGGCAAACTGACCCGCTACGCAAAAGCCCGGCGATTTGATAACCGCCGGGCTGAAGTATGTTTGTGAACTCTACTTGGGCTTGATCTCCAGCGGCTGCTCGAGTTTGAAGGTCAGACCCGTTTCGGCTGGAAGAACGACGTCGGCTTTCCCCGTAAACGCAGCGCCTCCCGCGCCGGCGCCGGCGCCAACTGCAGCGCCAATGGCTGCGCCCTTTCCACCGCCTGCGATCCCGCCGATGATCGCACCTAGCCCGGCGCCGCCGCCAACCGCGACCGCGGTTCGCTTGCCCTTGCCCTTATGGCTAAAGGACGGCGCGGAAGTGGTGACGTCGTGGGATCTCCCGTCGATCGTGACATTGGTGAGCATGAGAGACAGAACGGAACCGCCCTTGAAGCGGCCAGCGGCTTTGGCGTCCTTTACAACGCCTGTGGCGCGAGCACCCTTCGGGATCGCAACCTTGCCGTCGATCTCGATGGGCGCTTCCACTGTGGCAAGAAATGCCTGACCGGACGTGGCGGTTTTGGAGCTCAGAGACTGATCGAGAGTGACTTCGATCGGCGTATCCACAGGAACGATAATCGGCTTCGGCGCGATTGCTTCCTTTATGGCGGACGTGATGGATTTCGATTTGGTTGCGCCGCCGCTGGCAGAGCTGTCTGTTGCGGAATCGCTGGCGGACGCGGTTTGGTCCGCGGATTTTGAGCAACCCGTCAGCGCCAGGGCGAGGGTGGCCGCGCAGAGCGAAAGATTAGCGAAACGATAGAACAACCTACACCTCCGAAAAGAGAGAAATGAACTACGGAAGGCCTTTATTCATTGTTAGGGCTAAAGAGCGAAGGCGCAAGCAAAAACTAGGACAGGTGCAGAATGGCCGAAGGACCAGGTAATTGCGCGGTCAAGCGGAGGATAAGGAAGTTTTAACGAAAAAAGATAGCCTGCGGCCAAAGTCTCGCGCGCGGCTGCCGATGAGGAGTGTGAACTAGGCGCCGGGACACTGGCAAATACCAATATCCCTGCTGCAGTCACGCAAGTACAGGATGCGCTGACGCAGGTGAGCACGCAGCGCGTCTTCTATGGCAACGCACTCAACCAAATTAATCTGAGTGAGAATTTTCTGAATCAGGACAAAGTGAATCTCAGTTCACAGGAAAACTCTCTGGTCGGCGCCGATCCAGCCGCCGCCGCTTCCGATTTGTCACAAGCACAGACTGCTTATGAATCCGAACTCGCCGCAACTTCCCGCATCTTGAACTTGCCGTCCCTGCTGGATTTTCTAAGACAGCCTTTCCCAGCGAGGCTTGCTGAAAAAGAGCGCGTCCAATTTTCTTAGAAACCGTACTTCGCAATTACCGCCCTCTTGTCCTTGGAAATTAGCGCGAGAGCTGCGCGCTGCGGCGGCAGCACAAAACTAACTTGCGTGCCAGTCACTTTGTCTCGCAGCGTGATCTGCGCAGGTGCCGTATTTTCTGAAGTGAAAACGTAAAGAACCGAATCATCGAGCACCGTTGGGTAGATTAAGATTCCCGCCGGAACAGGTGATTGCAGTTCAAACTGCGGCGATAGCCCCACGCGCTGCGCAACGTAGCGATAGACGTCCGCGGTTCCACTGGTTCCTTCCGCCAGTTCAATAGGGTAAGCAGTCCAAAATATTCTTCCTTTGCCGTATGCCAGTTCGGCAAACGATTCTCCATTTTCGAAATTCAGTGCTTCCGCCCAGAACTGCCTGTCTTGCGTGAACGAAAGCGGGACCATCGTGCTACCCAGCCGGATCGAAGCGTTGTGATACCACAGTGGACCCGCTTGCGCGTTCAGCTTCAACGGGTTCATGCGATCTATCGTGTGCCAATGCTCGTCGCGGCCAACGGATCCTGTGACGAGCAAATTTCCGCTAGCGTTCACGTAACGCAGCAAAGCCTGCCAGGTGTCCTCATTCAACGATTGCGCCGAAGCCAAGATCGCCAGTTTCGGGGTTCCCAGTTTCGCGATCTGATTTTCTGCAATCACGTATGGAGTAAGATGTGCGTCGTACGCCAACGCGCGAATCGCCGTCTGTTGGGCGGCAATCTGCATATTGCCGACGGCCGAATACTGCGCCGCTTGCGAAGTCACAATCGCAATGGAGGGCAACTCCGGATTCCGCAAATGTTCGCTGATTTGTTTGGAAAACGCCGCGAAATCACGCAGCACCGTCGCCTCTGGTTTTTCCGTTCCATCCGGACGCACCGCACCGATTGGCGTTTCATTCCCTTCGGTCATGTACGAATTCGAATTCCACAGCCATTCGATCGTGCCCGAGGACTGTACGAAGGAAGTCGCCACCTTGCGTTCAAACAAACTTCCTTCTTGCTCCACCGTGAATCGCGCGGCTTCGTCCAAAGTCAGCTCGCGCTGCAATCCGGTTTCCTGAATCAGCAGCGCCTGCCCGGGCTGCTTCGCCACCAGCGAATCCCACAGCAGCGAATCGTTTTGCCACCACGTATGATTCGTCACAAAGTCCAGCGCCTTCCCGTAAAACGCAGGCGAGGGGCGGTCCATGATTCCACCTTCATCCTGCCCGACGGTCACCAATTGTTGCGAGCCCGTCACGCGAATCGTGTCGTGCATCGTTTGCGCCCAATCCGCGAACACGTCCTGCGCGAACAGCATGTAGTCATGCGTTCTTAGCGAATTTCGCCCGACGTACATTCCACGCGAATTGAATTCGATATCTTGTGGCAGAGGAACGGCGCCTTCCACGTATGCCACCGGCAAATTCCATGCCGCCGCGAGCGCCGCGCGATCCGGGTAACGCTTCGCCAGCCACTCATTCCATTTCGCCGATTCAATCGGGTCTTCGTTCGGCCGCATGGTCCAGAGCCGCTTCGAAATGCTCGGCTCGTTGATCAAATCCCACGCCAGCCACGGCACCTCACGAAAACGAGCCGCGACTATGGAGATAAGCGTCTGCTGCTTGTGCAGCGTTTCGGGATCAAGGTAAGGATTCGTTCCGGCGAGTACGTCCGGCAGAAACGCAAAAAAGTTGAACTGCACGGGCAAATCGTTTTTCCGCGCCGTCATCAGAAACGCTTCCATCGTGCGCAGCGTTCGCTCATACGGCTGCCCATTTTCATCGAAAAACTTGTCCCAACCCGTCCACCAGCCCGAACGAATCATGTTGAGCCCAGCGGAATGAATCTGCGCGAGGTCTTGATCCCAGACGTACGCATTCGGATGCTCGAAATAGAGCCGCTGCACTTCGCTGGACATGTACGTCGTCCCAACCACCGCGAGCGGATGCCCGTCCAATTCGAAATAATCGTGATTCACGCTCAGTTTCGGTCCGGAACGCAAGTAAGCGAGATCGCGAATCCAGAAACCCGAGCGGTAAATCGCGCGCGCTTTATTTCCATCCAGAAGTTGCGCCTCGATTATGTGAAAACCCTTTTCTCCCGGCGACGGCAATAACGTTGGCTGTGTGGCTGGAAGCGTGACGGAAGATTCCGCGCGATGAGCAGGTTGATCCTGCGGGAATACTGCAATCTTCACGCTCAGATTTGCCGCACCCTTTCCGAATCCATTCCAGAGGATTTGCGCTTCCACTGGTTCGCCCGGCAGATAGAGCGGCATACTCGGCCTTACTGTAAAACTTTCCGCGCCTTGCGCTGCGTGTTCGGCCAGCATTCGAACGAGCCCTGCCGTCTCCCCACGCGTGGAAAAATCCGCCCCCAATTCGACCGGCAGAAAAATCCAGCGCCCTCCGTTGAAACCGTTTTGCAAATGGTCCACTTGCAGAATCGGCGCAGCCATCCGCCGGTCCTTTTGCGTGGCGTAAGCTAGCGCATCGAGCCGCGCGTCGATCGAACCCGCCGATCCGCCGCGCGCGTACAAATCCACCACGCTCATTCGAATCACTGGACTGAAGGAACGTTTCCACGCGAATGCAGGAAT
>Ga0210406_10000837_pt1 | contig 40137 bp, 35 predicted proteins | sample IncBWC30MmetaG_FD_155454 | JGI IMG/M metagenome (GOLD analysis project Ga0210406, IMG submission 155454) | Forest soil microbial communities from Barre Woods Harvard Forest LTER site, Petersham, Massachusetts, United States - Inc-BW-C-30-M | ecosystem: Environmental > Terrestrial > Soil >... | reverse complement strand
GCACTCGTCGTCGTCGCGCGGCACGAGCGCAAGATAAACGATTGCAGCGCTTCGGATCAAAATCGCCGAACTCATCCACGATGAGCTGGCAAAACTTCGTAACGCGCGCACCAAATCGGCAAGTTTCCCCGGCAAGGTCACAAAGCGCATCGCCACGGCTTCTCTGCCTAACCGCGCCATCGCCGACGGTGCTTCGCGCAAAATCTCCAGCAGCGACAAAAATTGCGAGTCGTGAACCGCGATGGCATCTCGCGCTGACGCCGTTCGCGCCAGCCGCGATAAATCACGCCGATAGCGTTCGCACACTTCCGCGCTGCCTTCAAATCCCACACACGCCGTCCACGCTTCCACATCTAGCCGCAGCGACGCCACCGGCGACTTCTCTTCTAAAAATCGCTCTGCAAATTCTGGTGACAACACTTCCAGCACCGTCGGCGTCAACGGCGAATCCGCAATTTGCCTGGCGAAGTCGAGCACTGCCGTTTCATCGGCAAAGGAAGCCAGAAAACCTCTTCGCGACGGCTGCAACGGGAAAGTCCGGAAATTCACTCGCGTGATCACCGCCAGCGTGCCCAGCGACCCGTTTAGCAGCTTGTGAAAATCGTACCCGGTCACATTCTTAACCACGCGCCCGCCGCTTTTTGCCTGCACACCGGTCCCATCCACAAATTCTGCGCCGATCATAAAGTCTCGCGCTGTTCCATAAAAATGGCGCAGCGGAGAATCGAGCCCCGTTGCAATTGCTCCGCCGACCGTGGCGTTTTCAAAAAAGGGAACAGCCAACGGCAGGAATTGATTTTGTTTAGCTAGTATTTTCGCGACCTCTGCCAACGGTGTTCCAGCGTTTACGCTAATCGTAAGATCGCCCGGATCGTAGTGCGCGATTCCGCGGACTCGCGTCATATCAAGCGCCACATCGTATGCCGAGGGCGGCATGCCGATACCCAATGAAGTGCGCGCGCCGCAGGCAATCACGGAAAGTTTTTCTTCGATTGCGATTCTCACGGTTTCCGCAGCCTGCTGCGCATTTTCAGGCTGCACAGCGACCGAAGGCAAAACGCCATCCACGCCATAGGGTTCCAATGCTTCTGGTTCGGTTCGAACGAATTCATTGCCCACGATATTTTCGAATCGCGACGCCACCGATGATGTCAGCGAGGAACTCACGCGGGCACCGCGCTGTGCTGCCTCGGACTGGTTCGAATGCGCGTTTCGCCGCAGCCTTTGCCGATCGGAAAAACTTTTCCTGGATTCAGCAAGCCTGTCGGATTGAATTGTTGATGCACGCGCCGCATCAACGCGAAATCCCCATCGGAAAACATCAGCGTCATCAACTCGCTTTTTTCCATGCCAACGCCGTGCTCTCCGGTTAGCGCACCCCCGATTTCCACGCAATAGCGCACAATCGCTTCGGACGCCCGCACCGCTTTTTCGAATTGGGTCCGGTCTCGCGGGTCAAACAGCACCAGCGGATGCAAATTGCCATCGCCAGCGTGAAAAATATTGCCGATCTTCAGCCCGTATTCTTCGCCGATCTTCAGGACCTGCCGCAATGCCTGTGGCAATTTCGAACGCGGAATCACCGCATCCAGCACATAATTGCTGGGCGCAAGCCGCCCGAGCGCGCCGAACGCGGTTTTCCGGCCCTTCCATAACATCTCGCGTTCCTTTTCATCTTTCGCCATGCGCACTTCGCGCGCCCCATGCGCTTTGCAGACTTCCGCAATTCCGGCAGACTGGCTGGCCACCGCTTCCGTCACTCCTTCAACTTCAATCAGCAAAATTGCGCCACAGTCGCGCGGAAATCCCGCATGCACATAATCTTCGACGGCGCACAATGTCCAGCCGTCCATCATCTCGCAAGCCGCAGGTGTAATCGCGCGCGCCGTCATTTCCGTCACGGTCTCCGTCGCGTCGTCCACCGTTTCAAATATCGCCAGCAGCGTTTTCACGGCCTCGGGCTTCCTGGAAAGTCGCGCTGTGATTTCCGTCACCAGCGCCAGCGTGCCTTCGCTGCCCACCAATAAGCCGCATAAGTCGTAGCCCAGAGCATCAGCAAGTTTTCCGCCGATACGCTTAATCTCGCCATCGGGCAGCACCAGTTCCAACCCAGTAACATGGTTTGTCGTCACACCGTAGGCCAGTGTGTGCGGCCCGCCGGAATTTTCCGATACGTTTCCGCCGATCGTGCAAGATTTCTGGCTGGACGGATCGGGCGCAAAGTACAAGCCGTCCTTCTCGACCGCCCGCGTCAAATCAAAATTCACGACTCCAGGTTGCACCACCGCGCGCCGGTTCTCCAGATCAATCTCCAGAATGCGGTTCATGCGCCCGAAGGCGATCATGATTCCGCCGCCGCGCGCCAAAGCGCCGCCGGAAAGACCGGTCCCAGCGCCGCGCCCCACGATCGGAATGTCGTGCTTCAGGGCCAGCTTAACGATTTGTGAAACCTCGGCCGTGCTCGACGGAAATACCACCACTTCCGGGCGCGCCCGGTCCACCGACCCGTCATATTCATACATCGCCAGATCTTCCGGGCTGGATAACACGTTGCGTGGTCCGGCCAGGGAGTGAAGTTCAGAGGTAACGGCTAGATTGATCGGCAAAATAGTTTTCCCGCCTACACTGCAACTATAGTGAGTCTTGCGGCGCGCGCGCAACGGCTCGGCCAAATCACATCTTGTCCGCAGCGCTCTACAGCTGCGGCATGACAGCTGCGACGTTATAGCCACGATGGGTTACAATTTTCACGCTTCTCGAGGCCCGACATGCCGAAAGCCAAACTTTTTATCACGCATCCACTCTATCCTGATGCGCGAAATCTCTTGCAGAGTTGCTGCGATTGCGAATTCTGGAGCAAGCCGGAGCGTCCGGCGGGCGAAGAGTTTCTCAGCCGCCTGAAGGACAAGGACGGCTTGGTATGTCTGCTGACAGAGCGCATAGCTGACGACGTCCTCCGCGCCGGCCAAAAACTTCGCATCATCTCCAACGTCGCAGTCGGATACGACAACATTGATGTTCCGGCATGCACAAAACGCGGCGTCGTCATTACCAACACCCCGGGCGTGCTGGATGAGACCACCGCGGATTTTGCCTGGGCGCTCATGATGGCTGCGGCTCGCAGAGTAGTCGAAGCCGACCAGTATGTTCGAGCCGGGAGCTGGCAAGGCTTCGATTTCGATCAATTTTGCGGAACCGATGTTTGGGGCAAGAGGCTCGGTATCGTTGGGTTTGGGCGCATCGGACGCGCGGTTGCGCGCCGCGGCGCTGGATTTGGAATGAAGGTGATTTACAACAGCAAGTCGCGTGCGCCCGAAGCCATCGAAAAGGAATTGCGTGCGGAGTATCGCGATTTGAACGCGCTGCTCGCCGAAGCGGATTTTGTCACTTTGCACGTGCCGCTCAATCTAGACACCCGACAGATGTTTGACGCTTCGAAATTTTTTCGTATGAAGCCGACGGCCTTTCTGATCAATACCTCGCGCGGGTCGGTTGTGGATGAAGCCGCTTTGGTGCATGCGCTGGAATCGAAAAAAATTGCCGGTGCCGGGCTGGACGTCTTCGAGCAGGAACCCTTTGTGCACTCCGGACTGAAGCGAAGCAACGTGGTTCTCGCTCCGCATCTCGGTTCCGCCTCCAGCGAAACTCGCGCTAAGATGGCTTTTGTTGCCGCACAAAATATCACCGCGTTCTTCCAGGGGCAGCGCCCGCCCAATAGGGTGAACCCGGAAGTGCTCAAGACCAGCTGAAACCCTGTGTCGCCAGGCGTCTGATATGGATGGAAAACTACTTGCACGGCAAATTTTCCTGGGAACGCTGGAATCGCTGGACGTTCCAGACTCGGTTTCCCGCTGCATCAGTTGTGCCGACCGGATCATTCGGTGCGGGGACTTCGAATACGATCTTCGCGATGCGCTCGACCTGCGCGTCGTCGCGGTTGGCAAAGCGGCGCACGCCATGCTCGATGGACTGCGTACTGTTCTCCCGGAAACAATCGCTTTCACCGGAATTGTTTCCGCCCCCGCGGCGCCAAAAAACCGCCACCGCGGCTGTCGCTATTTTGAAGGCGGACATCCAACTCCCAATCAACAGAGCTTGCTCGCCGGCGAATCCGCGTTGCATCTCCTACGCGGTTGCACCACAAAAACCCTGGTGATTGTCTTGATTTCCGGCGGAGGTTCAGCGCTGATGGAATTTCCACTGTTGCGCAGCTTGTCTCTCGCCGATGTTCAGCAGATGAATCGCGCGCTGGTAACTTGTGGCGCCTCGATCACCGAAATGAACGCCATCCGCAAGCATGTTTCCGCTGTGAAGGGAGGACGAATTGCAGAAGTCGCCATGCCCGCCCGCGTGATCACTCTGGCCATCAGCGATGTTCCTATCGGCAAGGAATCGGCATTAGCCTCCGGCCCGACATTGCCGGATCCAACGACGCGTCAGGACGTCTTGGCCATCGTCGCAAAATATAATTTGCGTGCCCACCTGCCGGATCGTTTGGTTCAGTGGATCGAAAGCGAGGACATGCCCGAAACCGCAAAGCCGGGCAGCCCCGCTTTTGCACACGCTCAATTCCAGTTGGTTCTGGGAATGCACGAACTGTTTCACGCGGCGCACCGCATTGCTGAAGCGCTGGACTGCGAAGCCTTTTGCGACAACTCGACGGACGAATGGCCGGTGGGAAAGGCTGCGGAGTTTTTGCTCGCGCAATTGGAGGAACTGCGCGCTTCCAATCCGCATCGACCGGTCGCACTGATCGCGGACGGCGAACTGAGCTCCACCGTGACGGGCGACGGCGTCGGCGGTCGCAACTCGGCTTTCGTACTGGCGTGCGTGGAAAAAATCGCCGGCAAGGGAATAGTCGTTTTAAGCGCGGGAACCGACGGAATCGACGGAAACAGTCCCGCGGCGGGAGCCGTCGCGGATGGCGAAACTCTCTTTCGCGCTAAAAATGCTGGTCTAGATCCGCAAGAACTTTTCCGCCGAAGCGACTCGTTTAGTTTCTTTCACCGCCTCGGCGACACAATTGTAACCGGGCCGACCGGCAACAACCTGCGTGATATGCGCTTATTGATCGCATTTCCCTGATGCCTGTTTTAAGCGCTCATGATCTGCCGCAATTCCCAACGCCTCAGCGTCTGGAACTACCTGGCGCACCGCCGGTCAGTGCTTCGGCAAGCGCTCCTCAATGTTCTTCAACCGCTGATTCATCTCCTGCATCATGCTTTCCAAACGGGCCAGCCGTGTCGCAACCACGGCTGCGTCGCCACCGTCTTCACCCGCCTCGGTCATTTCGCCCGCCTCCGGCTTTTTGCCCGGCCCTCTTTTCAGTCGCGCGATCTGCGCCTTAATCATCGGCACCATCTCAATGCTCAGGTCATTGCTATTCAGCAAGGTTTCCAGCGCCGGCACAGCCGACACGTCCCCGCGCTCGCCGAGCGCAAAAATAGCGGCGAAGCGCAGTTCGAAATGCGCATCGTTCAGCAACCCCGCAATCTGCTGCGTGATCTCTTGGTCGTCTTTCTTCAGTCGCGCCAGGCTGGAAATTGCGGCTCGTCTTGTGTCGATCGGTTTGCCGACCGCAATCCATTCCCGTAGCGTCGGGACTGCTTTGTCGTCGCCCAGCGGCCCCATTGCCCGTAATGCCGCGTTACGCAAAAAATTGTCTGGCGAATCGCCGGCAACCGCCGCATTGAGCGTCGCCAGAGCATTCGGAGCCTTGATCTTGCCCAGGGCTTGTAACGCCGCCGCCCGCGCACGATACGATTTGTCGCCCTTCGCGACAGAGTCCAGCTTCGCCGCGATTTCAGCATTGTCTTTAAAGTTTCCCAGGGCTGCGACGATACGATTCCTGACCCACGGTTCTGTTGCGGCATTCAATCCCTCCAGCAACAGTTTTGCGTCTGCCGGCGATTTGCGTTCGCCCAACGCATCCGCTGCGGTCACGCGAACTCCCCATGCTCTGTCATTCTTTACTGCGTCACCCAGCGCAGCATCCACTTCCGCGTCGTCCTTCCATTTAGCCAACGCTTCGGCGGCATCGGCACGGTCCGCAATTTCGCTCGCGTTTTTTAACTGGTACAGCCATTCCTTTTTCTCTTTGTGGAACTCGGCGGACTTCAAAATGTGTCCGCCCTTGTCAAACAGCACCATCGCCGGCGCACTGTCCGCTGGCAGCGAAAACGCCTCTTCCGCTTTCGAGACCGTGATCGGATACACCTTCGCGCCCGACGCTGTCGTGATTTCAACGTCGGTCGGAATGTGGAACAATCCGATGCGCCCCTCGATCTTCTGCGCCTGCTTCACTTTCAGCGTCACTTGATGTTTCAGGTCGTCATACGAGTAGCTCAAGTCAAACTTCGGCGCTCCCGCTCCATAAACCCATTGCGAGAAAAACTGGTCCACGTTGCTATGCGTTTCTTCTTCAATCGCTTTCGCCAGGTCCGCGGTCACAACATTTTTCCCGCGATTCACTTCCAGATAATGTTTCAATCCTCGATAAAATGCATCGTCGCCAAGCTGGTGCCGCAGCATGTACAGCACCAGCCCCCCTTTGCCGTACGCGTTTCCATCGAACTCACTCGAATCTTCAAAGTCGTGCCGCACAATTGGCTTGGCCCACAAATTGGGCTGCTCGAACCACTCGCGCACGCTGGTCCACCGCTCATATTCCGACTGTTCCTTCGGAAAATAGTTCTCTGACCACAAAGTTTCCATGAACGTCGCAAAACCTTCATTCAGCCAGATGTTTCCCCAGTCCTTGCAGGTCACCAGATCCCCGAACCATTGGTGCCCCAATTCGTGCGAGATCAGCGGATCCTGTCCGGTGGCGTATTCAGGCGCCAGCAGCGGATTCACCAGCGATGAGCTGGCATTTGTCGTCGCGCTCGAATTTTCCATTCCGCCCGCCACGAAATCGTCCACCATCGATTGCGCATACTTCTCCCACGGATAGTCCACGCCCAGTTTCTTGCTGAACAGCTCCAGCATCTGCGGCGTGCGCGAATAGTTGGTCTTGAGCCGGTCCCCACGGCCCTTCGGCGCGTAGTAAGTCACCGGCTTCCCGCGCCACGAATCCTTCACTTCTTCAAATTCGCCCGCCACGACTGTGATCAAGTATGTCGAGCTCGGCAGATTTTCCTGCCAGGTCCACGTCTTCAACCCATTCCCCGCATCCTTCACGCCAATTAATTTTCCGTTTGCCACCGTCAGCCACGTCGCCGGCACGGTCAAAATCGTTTCCGTCGTCAGCCGGTCATTCGGATAGTCATACGTCGGCAAGTAGTATCGGGTGTCCTCGGATTCTCCCTGTGTCCAGATCTCTTTCGGCTGCTGCGGATAATCCTTATCCGGCAAAATAAAATATGCGCCCTTGCTGGGCTTTCCTTCGTACTTGATCTCAACTTCGAACTTGTCGCCCTTCTTCGCGGCGCTGGCCAGCTGCACAACCAGTTGCGTCGCGGTAGTCTCAAACTTCGCCGCCGCTCTGTTCACCGTTACGCTTTGAATCGTCAGCCCCACCGAATCGAACACCAGCCGGCTGGCGTTGTCCTTCAGGCTTGTCAAAGTGTGCGTCACATCGCCGATCACTTTCTTCTGCTGCACATCAAACTTCAGCGCGATTTTCGAGTGCTGCAGGTCGTAGTCTCTGCTGCGCGCGTACGGCTCATCTGCTGGCGCTGCCACCGCCATCAAAATCATGGCGAAAATTAGGCTCAACCACTGTCCCCGGCCCGGCAAGGCACAGTTCGAACGGCCATAACGCGGCGCTGTCTTCATTCGTTGTTGCTCCTGAAATTTAGATTTTTGTAGCCTTACTGTGACTGCCGGATTGTATGTCCGGCCGATTCCAGCATTTCTGATGCTTTCTGAAGATCTTCGTCGGCTATCAGCAGATAGTCGGTGTCGTAGGTAGAAATCGCAAAAATACTCAGCTCCGCCTTGGACAGTGGCGCCGTCACCGATGCCAGCACTCCAGTCAGTTCGAATCCCAACTTCCCCTCGATTCGCATCAATCGCCGGTTTTTCTCGGCACGTATATCTCCGGGAAGCCTGTCCTGCTGGCAGACAATGGAAAGCTCCGCCGCGGTTCGCGTGATGGATACAAATTCCGGTCCTTCAGCCCACGCTGGAACCGCCGCCTCGGGTTCCAGGCGGCAGACAGCGTACATCTTCGGGTAAATCACGATAGTCAGCTGATGGCTCATCCCGCCTGCGCCCTCTGCCCGTGAAAAACACCATCAAGTCATCCTGCAAAATGGACTCCTTAAAAATACCCGGTCGGCACAGGGCATACAAGTCCGCCGCGGCGATACTACATTAGACGCGCAACAGCGCCCATAGGCAGCATCGCAAGTCCCTGAACACCAAATACTTACCGTACTCCGTCAGTCCGCACTCTGCCGCGCCAAGTCCTTGCGCCCTTTCGCTTTAGACCATTTCCGTTTCCCATCGTCTATATCTCTGGAACTACGGAACCTTTCGTCGCCGACGTCCGTATCTTCCAATGTCACGCTTTTGGCGTGGGGGTCCTCGATATGGCGGGCAATTCCAATGGTTTAGCGAACGGGAAAAATGGCAAGAAGCGGCGTCGCCGCATCATTTGGGGCGTCGTCGGATTGGTTGTGGTTCTTGCCGCGGGCTTCGGGGTAAAGGCCGCCCTCAGTCCCAGTCACGAAATCGATCCCGCGAAACTCGCCAACGTCGAGCGCGGCGATCTTGCCCGCGTTGTCGTCGCCACCGGCAAAATCCAGCCGCTCTCCAAAGCCGAAATCAAATCCAAAGCCAGCGGCATCGTCAAAAAGATTTACGTTGACTATGGCGATCGTGTGAAAGCCGGTCAAATCCTCGCCGAACTCGACAAGATTCAGCTCGAAGCCGTTGTCCGCGAATCGCGCGCCAACTTAGAAGCCGCCACCGCCGCAAAGGAGTCCGCGTTAGCCTCTCTCGAACGCAACAAAGTTGACGCTGAAGGCCCCGACGTACCCTTCCTCAAGCTAAGTATGGACCGCGCCAACCAGATGCTGAAAGATGGCGTCATGTCCAAAAGCGTCGTCGAAGACGCACAGAAAAATTATCAACTGGCCCTAAACAAACAAATGAGTGCGCAGCGTAACCTGGCCGTCTCCCGCGCGGAAATCGCCAAAACCGAAGCCCAGCAGGCCCAGGCGCAAGCCTCACTCGATAACGCTCTCGAAGATCTCCGTAACTCCACCATCGTCAGCCCCATCGATGGCTTAGTTCTCTCCCGCGACGTCAACGTTGGCGACGCGGTCAGTTCCATTCTGATCTTAGGCTCCCAAGCCACTCCCATCATGACCCTCGGCGACGTCAGCGAAGTCTACGTCCAGGGCAAAGTCGACGAAGCCGACATCGGCAAAGTTTATCTAAATCAACCCGCCCGCATCGTCGTCGAGTCCTTCAAAGACAAAAAATTCGAAGGTAAAGTCACAAAAATTTCTCCGCAAGGCAAAGAAAAAGACAACGTCACCACCTTCGAAGTCCGAGTCTCCATCTCCAATCCCGGCGGCGAACTCAAAGCCAACATGAGCGCCAACGCTGAAATCCTCCTCGAGGAAAAGAAGAACGTTCTGATGGCTCCCGAAGCCGCCATGATCTACGACAAAGATCGCAACGCGAAAATCGAAATTCCCGACCCTAAAGGCCCTAACGGCAAAAAGAAAGTCGATGTGAAGCTCGGCATCTCCAATGGCGTGAAAACCGAAATCCTGGCCGGCTTGAACGAAAAGCAACAAGTCATCCTGCAATAGGAGCCTATCGTGTCCCTCAGCGATCTTTTCCGCGACACGCTGGCAACACTCTGGGCCCATAAACGGCGCACACTCTTGACCATGTTCGGAGTCGCCTGGGGCATCATCTCCATCACCATCATGGTCGCTGCTGGCGAGGGCCTCGGCTCCGGCATTCAAAAAAATCAGGAAACCTTCGGCAAAGACGTCATGATTGTTTTCGCCGGCCGCACCAGCATGCAGGCCGGCGGCACTCGCTCCGGTCGCCTCATTCACTGGGGAGAGGATGACTACCTGCAGGTCGCGGCTGAATCGCCCGCCTGCAAATATTCCATGCCCGAACTTGGCAGCGACGTCCAGATTCGCACCCTCTATAACAGCGGGACCATTCCCGTTGTCGGCGCGCTTCCACCATTCAGCGAAATTCGCAGCGTCGCCACTGCGCAGGGCCGCTTCTACAACGACGACGACAACGCCCAGGCACGCAACGTGGCATTCCTCGGCAGCGACACCAAAAAACAATTGTTCGCTGAACGCGAAGCCCTCGGTCAAACCATTTGGATGAATGGCATCCCCTACACCGTCATCGGCGTCATGAAATCCAAAGAACAGAACTCCAGTTACGACGGCTTCGACACCAGAAAAATTTTCATTCCCTTCAACTCTATGCGCCGCGATTTTCCCAACAAGCCGCCCGCCGTCGAACACACCGTTGACCACCTGCTTATCGCTCCATGGTCTGTCGATACTCACAAGGATTGCGTCCGCCAGCTTCGCCGCACCCTCGCCCGCCTGCACAACTTCGATCCACGCGACGAAGAAGCCGCCAGTATTTGGGACACCGTAAAAGGTGCCCAAGCCAATCGCATGATCATCGTCGGCATGGAAATTTTCATGGGCGCGGTCGGGATCGCTACACTTTTTCTAGGTGGCCTCAGCGTAATGAACGTAATGCTCGTCAGCGTCCGCGAACGCACTCGCGAGATCGGTGTCCGCATGGCACTGGGAGCCACGCGAAAATCCATCCTCCGGCAATTTTTCCTCGAAACGATCTTTGTCGTCGGTATCAGCGGAGGCGTCGGTCTGATTCTCTCGTACGGCTTCTGCGGTTTCGTAAATCTCTTTCCCATGCCGCCGTTCTTCACCGGCATGCTCACCAGTTGGAAAGTCGGCGCGCTGTCGGTCTCGTTGCTAGCCATCATCGCTGTTCTCTCGGCGCTCTATCCTGCGAATCGCGCCGCCTCCGTCGATCCTATAGAAGCCCTCCGCTTCGAGGCAGGAGGCTGAGCCATGTTCGCCGAAATCTTCAAACAAGCATGGACAGCTCTAGGACGAAATCCAGTTCGCAGCTTTCTCACCATGTCCGGGATTTCGTGGGGAATCGTCGCGGTAACGCTGCTGCTCAGCTACGGTGCAGGCTTTCGCAGCGTTTTAATGTATACGTTCGAAGTTTTTGGCAAGGGCGCTGTGATCGCCTGGCCGGGAACCACCAGCGAACAAGCCGGCGGCGAGCGCGCCGGCAAACCAGTCCGCTTCGAAGCCGAAGACGCGGAATGGGTGAAAGCGCAATCACCGCTCATCCGTCGAGTCACTCGCGAAACCGTTCGCTTCCAAGGTGTTTCGCATGAAGAACGCCTCAAAGATTCCGCCGTCCGCGGCGTCTATCCCGAATACGGCGAAATGCGCAACGAAGTCCCCAGCGATGGGCGTTGGATCTCCGCCGAAGACGTCAACGAGCGGCGGCGCGTAGTCTTTCTAGGTTCCGAGCTGCGCAAAAAACTTTTCAGCGGCGAACCTGCCCTCGGCGAAATGGTTCGCATCAAAGGCGTCCCCTTCACCGTAATCGGTTCCATGGACCGAAAATTTTCCGACAGTTGCTATTTCAATTGCGACGACGAATCCGCTTTCATCCCCTACACCGCGGCTGGCGATTTGTGGGACACCAAATATGCCAGCGTCTTGGTGTGGGAACCGATTGCTCCCGGCTTCGAACCTGCCGCCATGACGCAATTTCGCACCGCCATTGCCAATCGCCAGCACTTTTCTCCGTCAGACAAACGCGCTATCACCATGTTCGGCCGCGAAGAATTTAAGCCCATCTACGAAGGCATCACCATTGGCATCGAAGCGCTTCTTTTCATGATCGGTGCAATGACCCTAGGCATCGGCGGCGTTGGCGTAATGAATATCATGCTCGTCTCGGTAGAAGAACGGGTAAGAGAAATCGGTCTGCGCCGCGCCCTCGGCGCAAGAAAATCCCACATCCGCTGGCAATTCCTCCTCGAAGCTCTGGTCATGACCATCGCCGCCGGCGCCATCGGCATGTTGTTTTCCTGGGTGCTCACCGCCTCCATCGGCACACTGCCATTTCTAGGCCCGGCCTACGAAGACGAAACCGGCAAAGTAGACATCCACCTGACCCTCTCCGTAATGACCATGTTTTTATCCAGCATGATCCTCATCGTAGTAGGCGTAATCAGCGGCTGGCTCCCCGCCATGCAAGCCGCCAAACTAGACCCCGTAGAAGCCCTCCGCTATGAATAAATCATGGTTCTTCGAACCACAACGAACCATGAAAATAAGCTCGAGAAGGAGCAGTCAGCGTCCATACCCGCATGCACGACATCGGCAACGTTGAAGCCTGGCGCGGCGAGAAACGGGTCCGCAGCGGTGGCTATTGGGGTGTTTCGAGCGAGCAGGTTCGCGACCTAGCGGCCTCGGTTAACAGGACGCCGTAAGACCGAGTCTTGTCAACACTCAATCACATTCAACGCCAATCCGCCCAGCGATGTCTCCTTATACCGCGACTGCATATCCATCCCCGTCTGATACATCGTCTCAATCACCTGATCCAACGAAACTTTATGCTCGCTCCCCTCGTGCAGAGCAATCCGGCAAGCATTGATCGCCTTCACCGACCCCATCGCATTCCTCTCAATACAAGGAATCTGCACCAGGCCGCCAATCGGGTCGCAAGTCATCCCCAAATTGTGTTCCATCCCAATTTCCGCCGCGCACTCCACTTGCCCATTTGAACCGCCTTGCGCCGCCACCAGTCCTCCCGCCGCCATCGAGCATGCCACTCCCACTTCGCCCTGGCACCCAACCTCCGCGCCGCTGATCGAAGCATTCTCTTTGTACAAAACTCCAATCACGCTCGCTGTCAAAAAATAGCGCAGCAATCCCGCCTCGTCCGCTCCCGGCACAAATCTCATGTAGTAGGTCCCCACCGCTGGAATAATTCCCGCCGCTCCATTCGTCGGCGCTGTCACCACTCGCCCGCCTGCCGCGTTCTCCTCATTCACCGCCATCGCGTACACATTCACCCAATCCATCGGCGCCAGGGGATCGCCGCTTCCGCTCTCTCCCAGTTTCTTCGCCAGCCGAGGCGCGCGCCGCCGTACATTCAGTCCGCCCGGCAAGATCCCCTCGGTCTTCAGCCCGCGCTCCATGCACTCCTGCATCACGCCCCAAATTCGCTTCACGTACTCCCGAATCTCCGCTTCCGTATGCCAGGCCTTCTCGTTTTCAAGCGCAATTTCCCACACCGCCATTCCATGCTCTGCGGCAATCTTCAACAGTTCCGCCGCGCTGGTAAACGGGTACTTGACCGGAGCTTTCGCGTTCGCTTCCGCAGCCTCGCCCTCCCGCAAAATAAATCCCCCGCCAACCGAAAAGTACGCCTGCTCAGAAATCAGCAAGCCCGCCGCATCAAACGCCCGATACCTCATCCCGTTCGAATGAAAGGGAAGTGTCTTGTCCCTGTGAAACAGCAGATCCCGCGCCTCGTCGAACGCAATCGCATGTGTTCCAGCCAATGGCAATTTCTTCGCTGCCCGAATCGCAACCAGCTTCGGCTCAATGCTCTCCGGCGCAGTCAAGTCCGGCAACTCGCCGCACAACCCCAACAGCACCGCCCGGTCGGTCCCGTGCCCACGCCCAGTAAGCGCCAGCGAACCATAAAGATTCGCTTCCAGCCGCGCCGTGTTCTCCAGCAGCCCGCTCTCGCCTAACCCTGCCGCAAACGCCGCCGCCGCCCGCATCGGCCCCACCGTATGCGAGCTAGAAGGCCCAATCCCAATCTTAAATATCTCAAACAGGCTTGTTTTCACGCGGTTTTCCTGGCAATCGTCGGTGACGTTCGCAGTATCCAACTACAATGCTACGCCTTCGAAACGAAAGACGAAAACCATTCGCGCAACCATTTCTTCCTTGAAAACATGCTCTGCTCGACGGAGTTTCCTCCGCGAATCGGCGGCGGATCTGCGGCTCTGCGTTATCTTTATTCCTGCACCGTATTGCGCGTTTGCGGCATCAAATGAAACCACTAACGGCTTGCCAGGACCGCTCATTTGTTTATGCTACAGGCGGATTCACGCTCCAGCGTGTAGCACAAACGGAACGCCAGAGCCGTGCAGCTTCTTCCCGCGATCCTCAATTCAGAGGAGGAAATCGGATGGAAAGTTCAGCCGCAAAACAGCAACCTAAGGCAGGAGATACTATGATCACTGCCGAACAAACTTACCTGCGTACTGAATTGGAACGGCGCCGCGAGCGCCTTCACGTGGCTTTGCATTCCCACGCCGCGGACGCTTCTCTTTCGCAACTGCTCACGGCCGTGGATGAAGCACTGCGCCGCATCGATCAAGGAACATTCGGACTTTGCGAGACCTGCCATGACTCCGTTGAACCGGAACGGTTACTCGCCGATCCACTTGTGCGCTTCTGCCTCGACCATCTTACGAACGCCGAACAGCGTGCCCTGGAGAGTGATCTGACACTAGCCGCAAATATCCAGCGCGCTCTTTTGCCGGACGCGAATCTGTCGCCACAAGGCTGGGACGTGCGCTTCCACTATCAACCCGCCGGCATGGTGAGCGGCGATTACTGCGACCTGGTGGAAACAGACGCCGGACTTCTCTTCATGCTGGGAGACGTCTCCGGCAAGGGCGTTGCTGCGTCCATGCTCATGAGTCACCTTCATGCGACGTTTCGCAGTCTCGCAGAAGCCGGCCACCCGCTCGACCGCATGGTGGAAGACGCCAACCGCATTTTCTGCGAGAGCACCCTTGCCGGGCAATATGCGACTCTTGTCGTAGGGCGCGCCGCGCATGACGGTGCTGTGGAGTTTGTCAGCGCAGGCCATCTCCCTCTTCTTCACATTCACGGCGATGGAGTCGAGCCGAAGGATTCGACGGGAGTACCTCTGGGAATGTTTTGCGGCGCGCGTTTCCCAGTCCATCGCCTGACCCTGGTCCCTGGTGACACGGTTTTTCTGTATACCGACGGCTTGACAGAAGCGCGGAATAGCGCAGGCCAGGAGTATGGGCTCCACAGAATTCGCGGCTTGGTGTCACAGCACATAGGAAAAACGCCTGACCGCCTGATCTTGGAATGCCTGCAGGACTTGACGAGCTTTGGCGACGGTCTGAAGCAAACAGACGATTTGACTCTTTTGGTTATGCGCCGCGCAGAGTAACCATCGAGTGCCGATCACGCCGACACGCCTCGGAAAATAGAAACGCGCAGGGTGCCCTAGGTTCCGGTGGTGCACCTGGGTCTTGCGGTTCTGTTTTCTGCCGGGCTGGCGATATTTTAAGTAGTTGAGCAATTCCCACTCCTTGGCCGCCACTGGTCGGGTGGCCTCAATGAGGACAGATTTCTGGGTCGCATTTACGACGAACCGTTCCTCAGATTCCCCGCAGAACCGTTCATCCCGTCGTTCGTCCCGAGACCCCGGAATGCGAAGAGATGATCGTTGAATACAATACTCTGTTGGCCGCCGATGGATGGGAGGTACATCACGTAAAGGATTTTTGCGGAAAACCTGTTTTCGGCTACAGAAGGGCCATCGACAGTGCGAGGCCACATCTGCAGGAAGCAAGCGCGTCGCAGACGCTCTCAGCGGACACTACGTTGCCCGGCAAGCCAGGCATATGCAAGATGCGGTTGAGAAAGACCCGGAGCTTGCCATCGGTACGGCGAAGGAATTTCTGGAGACGCTGTGTAAAACGATACTGCGTGCGCCTCCAAAAACGAGGACTTTCCCGCGCTGGTAAAAATCACGGTCAACGGCCTAACCGTGGTGCCGAAAAGGATAGCCGCACAGCCCCAGCCGGAGAAGATTTCGTCGCCCTGCAGCGCTTCCAACCCCTTAGGATCAATACTTACAGAAAAAAAGGGGAGGGAGATCGCTGTGGTCACTTCTCGTTCAGCACGGCATCAAAATACGCCAGCATCTCGGGCGAATCCCACTGCTGAGCGCTTACCAGCTTCCGCGCAATCTTTCCGTGTCGATCAATTACATAAGTTTCGGGTATCAACGAAGTCCCGTAGCTCAGTTCAATCTTCGATTTGTTGTCCTGCGCGTTCGGATCGCGCCAAGTGGGAAACACAATCCCGAAATCCTTCAGGAACTTTTCGTAAGCAGCCGGGTCTTCGTCAATACTCACGCCAAGAATCGTTCCACCCATCGGCTCAATATGCCGCTGCAAACGGTTCAAAGCCGGCGCTTCCTCCACACACGGAGGGCACCACGAAGCCCAGAAATTCAGGACCACTATTTTCCCGCGTAAGTCCGACAAATGCACAGACTTGCCCTCAAGGGTCAACGCAAAATCATTCGCAGTTTTGCCCGCAATTGAAGCCTCACCCTGCCGGTAACTGGGCAGCGCAAACAGCAGTAAAACCGAAACACCCAGCGCCAGCCCCACCCACGCCATTGTTCTGCGAAGTCTTTCCATATCAGTGTTATACTAGCGCATCCGCTTGCGAATCAAAACGCAGCAAACTTCCCGCAAATGCCCTCGCCCACTGCCCTTAACTCTATGAATATCGCCACCAGCATCACCGCCATCGTCCCTGCCCGCAACGAAGAGGCGTCCATCGCCGCCTGCATCGCATCGCTCGCCGCGCAACCAGAAATCGTTGAAGTCATTGCAGTAAACGACCAATCTTCTGACCGCACCGCGGAAATTCTTTGCGACCTGGCAAAAAATATTCCGCAACTCCGCGTCATAGACGCGCCCGCTCCACCGTCAGGCTGGGTGGGCAAAAATCACGCCGCCGCACTCGGTGCCCAGCAAGCCACTTCGCCGTGGCTGCTGTTTACCGATGCTGACGCGGTTTTGCTCGAAGGCGCAATCGCGAAAGCTCTCGCGCTCACAACAGAAAAAGAAGCAGCGCTGATTTCATTTTCACCGGAGCAGGAACTGCAGACCTGGTATGAAAAAGTTTTGATCCCATTTATTTACCTACGGCTGGCGCAAAGATTTTCTTTCGACGAAGTAAACGATCCTTCCTTCAAAGCCGCTGCCGCGAACGGCCAATTTCTAATGATCACTCGTGAAGCTTATGACGCCGTCGGCGGTCACGCCGCAATTCACAACTCAGTGCTCGAAGATGTCGCGCTCGCGCGCCGCGTGAAGTCCGCCGGATTCCGGATCTGGTTTGCTTCAGGATTTGGAATCGTTCGCGTGCGCATGTACCGTTCGTTTTCCGCGATGTGGGAAGGCTGGAAAAAGAATCTTTTCCAACTGATGGGTGGCAGCACCGGCTCGGTTTTCGCCGAATTCGAGTCTGCATTCCCGTGGATGATTTTGGTGATACTCATCATCGGGATCAAGCTGCCCACCGCCATGTTTGCGGGCGTAATCCTGCTGCTGCTGCGCCAGATATCCTATGGGATGGCGCTTTCCCGTAACCATTTTCCGTTCAAATACATCATTTACTACTTGCCAGCTATTTTTATGTACGCAGGCGTGCTCTGGGCTTCGCACGAAAGCTACGCCAAAGGTAAAGTTACCTGGAAGGGGCGCGAATATTCCGTGGGTGTCAGTGCATCTAATAAATAGGAACCAAATGGTCTACCTTACGCGCAAACTCGAATTTTCCGCTTCGCACCTGTACCACAATCCCGCTCTGTCCGAGGAAGAGAACCGGCGCGTCTTCGGCAAATGCAATAATCCACACGGCCACGGCCACAACTACACTTTGGAAGTGACTATCGCCGGCGAGCCCAATCCCGTCACCGGAATGGTGCTTGATTTAAAAGAATTGAAAGAAATTCTCGATCGCGAAATTACGCAGCGCATGGATCACCGTTTTTTGAATTACGAAGTTGCGGAACTGAAAAACCAGATTCCCACTTGTGAAAATGTCGCGCGCGTGATCTGGAATTTGCTTGAAACTAAAATTCCGCAGGGGCATCTGCATCGTGTGCGATTGTACGAATCTGCGGATTTGTTCGCTGACTGCTACCGCAACGGCGCGAAGGGGGCTGCCTGATGAGCGAATCTCTGCACATCGCGCTCGGACGCCGTTATCGTTTCGCTGCTTCGCACCGCTTGCACACCGCAAAGCTTTCTGACGAAGAAAATATCCGCGTCTTCGGAAAGTGCAACAATCCGTATGGACATGGTCACAACTACACGCTGGAAGTGCGGTTTTCCGGCCCAGTCGATCCCGCCACTGGCATGATTGCCAATCTCGCCGACCTCGACGCGTTTGTACACGAACGCGTGATCGAGCCGTTCGATCATCGCTCACTGCAAGACGACGTTCCGGCTTTCCGCGAACTCGTGCCCACAACCGAAAATCTATGTACGGAAATCTTTGCGCGGCTGAGATCTTTTCCTGCCGCCCAGCTGGAAGCTGTTGGCATCGAAGAGACGTCTAATAATAGCTTCGAGTACGAAGGGAATTAAGCGAGGAAGAAGCCGTGACAAAGCCTACGACGCCAACAACCGAAGAACTGCTGTTAAACGATTTGGATTCCAAATCGAAAAACGAGCAGGCTATTGCCGGGCATGTGAGGGAAATTATCCGCCTCGTCGGTGAAGACCCCGAACGCGAAGGTTTGCGCAAGACTCCGGAACGCTACCAGAAGGCGCTGAAGTTTCTCACCAGCGGCTACCACCAGAATGTGGACCATGTCCTGAACGGCGCAACCTTCAGCGTATGTTACGACGAGATGGTAGTTGTCAAAGACATCGAATTTTTCAGCCTGTGCGAACATCATCTGCTGCCGTTCTTTGGCAAAGCCCACGTTGCGTATTTGCCGTCGAAAAAAGTAATTGGTCTGAGCAAAATCGCGCGCCTAGTCAACATGTTCGCGCGCCGTTTGCAAATCCAAGAGCGCATGACCAGCCAGATCGCCGATGCAATAAAGGAAAAAATCGCTCCGCAAGGCGTTGGTGTCATCATCGAGGCCCGCCACCTGTGCATGCAGATGCGCGGAGTGGAAAAGCAGCACGGCCAGGCCGTCACCAGCGCCATGCTCGGCGCCTTCCGCGAAAACAAGCAAACCCGCGACGAATTCCTAGCGCTGATCCGCCCCAAACATTCTTAAGATGCTGTGGATATCGACAAGGCACTAAGCGAAAGCGAGGCGGCCGCGGGGAGCAGGGATGGGACGACCAAGCTTCTTTGCGGTCTCGATCCATTCCTGGATGATAGTCGCTACGTTTTCGAAGGCCTCTTTGTAAGATTTTCCATCGGCTGCGCACCCGGGAAGTTCCGGGACTTCTGCGACGAACGCCTCGTCTGTGTGGCTCCAATAAATGATTTCGTACTTGGACATCAGCTTCTCCGGCGAGTCGATAATTGACTCTAACATTTCGGACTTGCTTCACCTGATGGGGCTTGCACTTGCCTGAACTGGCTTGCCGATTGAGAATTTCCGGAGCTCCATCGCGCCCAAATAAATGATGACTCCTGCTCTCGAAAGACGAGACGCTTCAGAAGTTGCAGCATCCCTGAAAACGGAATATTTCTGTTAGCATCTCCTCCGAGCATTTGTTCAGTTTTTGCGCCCGTGCCATGGTTTCGGATGGAGAGGTTAGCGTATTGTGAGAAGCACCGGCGAAGCAATCTGTCGAATGCAAGCCATTCAGGAGACAGCTCGGGCGCGGGCGCGGCGGACGCGTTCGCGGTTGCCGCAGCTTTTGCTGCTGCACCAGAGGCGCGTTTTCGCTTTTGTCTGGTCGTAGAAAACCCAGCGGCAATCCTCGTTGCGGCAGATCTTGATGCGCGCGGACTCACCGCCGGCAATAGTTTCTACAAACGAGCGCGCGGTTTCGGCAAGGATCCATTTCCAGCCAGCCGCGGCTGGAACAAACTGGAGCTGCAACCCATTTTGGTGCTGGAAGAGCTGCCGTTTTCCGCTTAAGTTCAGTGCTTCATTCAATACGCGGAGTTCCGCCGGCGGAATCGGGTTACCACAGGTGAGAGCCTCGGAACTCTTTCGCAGCGCCGCCCGCAGCGCTCGCAATGTTGCCATCGGCGCATCTTCGCGGGAGGGCCTGGCAAAATGCCAGTGCCGCAGGAAGTACGGAGCCCATGCCGGGCTATTCAGATGATCGGTGAGACACCCGAAGGTGTCCCATTCCTCGCTGTTGACGAGGTCGACCCACGGGGCGGTTTTGCCGTGGCCATGGGCCAGAAAGTCGTATTGTGGTTTCGGCATCTAATGACCTAAAGTTAGTTGACTCATTACACCGGAAGTTCTATCCTCAGTAATGAGTATAACGCAGTTTACCCATTACGATCCAGCCGGGAAGGCACAATGAGTTCTGAATCACGAACCGCAACGCTGGAACCCTTAGAAACAGCCGCGATCTCCACAGCAAAGCCACGTATGAATCGTTTGGGCATCATTGCGTCGTTCTTTTCCATCTATGTAATCTGGGGATCTACGTATCTTGCCATTCGTTACGCGGTGGCCGCGATCCCGCCGTTGTACACGGCTGGCTTCCGGCATCTCATCGCCGGCTCGATTTTGCTGCTGTGGGCGCTTGCTAAAGGGCAGCGTCCGACGTGGCCGCAGATGAAAGCCAGCGTGGTCATTGGTTTTCTTTTTTTCTTGATTGGCCACGGTTCTCTGCATTGGGCGGAAACGCAAATTCCCAGCGGTCTTGCGTCGTTGCTCATCGCATCGGAGCCGATTTGGGTTTTTCTCATGACCTGCGCCGCAGAAAAACGCTGGCGCGTGAATGGATATTTACTGGCGGGCGTGGCGCTGGGCCTCGCGGGAGTAGGGCTGCTGTTGGGGCGCGATGTGTGGTCTTCCGGCCGTGGTGGATTTCTGGGAGCTATTGCTTGCCTTGTCGGAGCGATCTCCTGGTCCGCAGGAATTATTTATTCGCGCCGTTCGCATCTGTCGGGCAGTCCGCTGCTGCTCTCTGCGCTGTCCCTTCTGGCCGGCTCAGGCATGCTGCTTGCAAGCGGTACGGTCCTTGGCGAACACCGAGGTTTTTCATTTGCAAATGTGCCGCAGCTTGCTTGGTGGTCGCTTGCCTACCTCATCGTGTTCGGCTCGGTGATCGCGTTCACGGCGTATAACTGGTTGCTGGAGCACTATTCGCCGACGCTGGTGGCTACACACACCTACGTCAACCCCATCATCGCGGTGCTGTTCGGCTGGTGGTTTGCGGGCGAACAAGTTTCGTTGAACGTGATGGTTTCGGCGGGAATGGTCATCGCGGCGGTGTTTTTAGTGGACCGTGGCATGGCGCGACTGAAGATTTGACGCGGGAAGACCTGGCTGTGCGGCGGCGATAACCGGCGGAACGCGTTTTGATTCGATCGGACAGAGAAAGGGCGGCGGCATAAAGCTGCCGCTGCATTAAGAGCCAGGCGGTTCGTTACATCGGTAAGATGTCTACGGCAGCGCGGGTGTTTTCCCACTCGAGGCGCAGGGTGCAGCCTTTGCTGCCCTTATCGAAGGCCATGGTGAAGTTTTCGACCGGCGACGCGGTCGAGGAGGCATTCATGTCCGCGCGCACCAGATCCAGGTCCGCGCCGGGATATGGGATTCCCCATTCGCCAGTTTTCTTGCTGACGATGAGCACCCATTTGTCTTTGTTGGGAATGGTAAAAATGGTGTACTTTCCGGCTGGCACATGCTTACCGCCGACCATTAAATCGACGGTGGTAACCAACGTAGTGGCCTCGTTGGCGCCGGTACGCCACGGCTCGCCGTAAGGCACAAGCGCGCCAAAAATTTTTCTGCCTTTCACTTGAGGACTCGAATAGTCCACGGTTAGGGAACCGCCGCCGGGCAAATCGCATTTCGCGCTGGCCGGAGGACTGGGCCTCTTAGACTTGTCCTGCTGTGCGTGCAGGGCGATGGCCGCGACCGCGACCGCCAAAAGGACTGCACTTGCAACTGCCAGTGCTTTTCGCATGATGTTCATACCCCCATTTAGAATACGCGTTCGCAAGACTGTAGCAGAAAGATAGCGGGGAAGTCACAGCACGGCTTACAGATACCGTATTAACGGTATGCCTAGCAAAAAAAAGCACCCGGCGGCGGCGTTCGGAAAAATTTCGCGGCCGCCGGTTTCGATTTTGAGCCTGACAGACTGGCGACAAACGATCAGTGATCGTCGCCGTCGTTATCTCCGTCGGCCTTGCCCTTCTGAAACAGGTCGGCCATCACCGAAACATTGGAGTCGCATGCGTGGTTCAGGCAGGGGAGCTTGAACCCAGCTTCCACCGACTTCAAAAGAGAGAAGTGGTTATAGCGCACGTTGCTCTGCACGCCGTCCACGCCGTAGTTGGTGTCTACGATCAGCAGTACCTGGTTGGTGTTGGGCGCGGTGCTGTAGTCGTTCTCATCCCAGACGACGACAATCGCGTTGTGGCCTTCTTTCCAGACTGGCGATTTATGGATGGCGTTCACCAGCGTCTCGACAGCCACATCGCCGCGATACATGGCCGCGGGATTAAGCCCAGCTTGCGTCCCGTTATCGTTTGGATCGAAATTGCAAAACGCGCCAGCGTTGCCGCGGCCGTGTTGGTCGTTGCACTGATTCGGCGCGATGAAGGAATAGTTGGGAACATGTCCAGACGCCAAATCAGCGAATAGTCCACCAGCTCCGTCGAACGGAACCACGCGGCTCAAGCTCAAGCCGGCGTGTTGACCCTCTTGCACGTCGTGAAAGTAGGCGAAGGGATTGTGTTTTACAGCATAGAGAAACACGAGGTCAGCGGAAGTCAGCGGAGGGTTCAAGGCGGGCATAATCGCTGAGAAATCGGTGTTATTGGTATAGTAACCATCGCTGACGTTGACCAGGTCAGCTCCGGACAGCGGCAAACTTTCCTGATAGCTCTTCCATGAAAGCCCCGCAGCCACCAACTGGTCGGCGACGGTCTTGCCAACGGTATGCGGATTCGCAGCGATGGATTGAACGCCGTCAATGTTGATATCGCCCGGAGGTCCCTGTGTTTCGTTGGTGAAGTCAATCGCGGGTGTCGCCGCGTCCGTACCGGTTCCCCAGATGGGGCAGATGATACCGCTGGAAGGAGTATCGGTGGCGACGATTCCGGACGCTAGGTTAGTGGTGCAATTACCGTTGTGCCAGTCGGGATAGTTGTCGGTATGAATGCCGAAGTTCGAACCACCAACGATTTCCAGATAGTTGGTCAAGCTGGGATGGGCAATGGCGAAATAATTGTGCGAGCTGTTGGCCGACTTCGCCAGCTTGTTGACAAACGGATCATTAGCATTGCCAACAACCTGGCTGTAGCCGTGATTTTCCATCATGATGACAAAAACGTGGTCAAGTTTTGGCACTCCCTTGGGCACGGGACCCTCTTGCGCGGAAGCCGCGGCGACGAAGGCCATGGCTCCGAGACACAGCAACGCTGTCTTACTCAGCATGAACATCACCTCTCCGGGTGTTGCAGTTCGATTTCAGGAAGCCGGTTCACCTGCGGGACACAGGACCAGCGACACGATGCTGAGCACTTTGGTGGATTGATGTTGCGAGTTTGTTACAGCAGAACGAAAGCTTGGTAAACACAAAATGTGGCCTACAATCTTTAGGATCGACGAACTTAATGTCGATGGGCGAATCGAGTAATTACAAAATCACATGGACAAACTACGGAACACCAATCCAGGTCCGCTGGCGGGGATCAAAGTTCTTGAGCTGGGACAGGCCATTGCCGGTCCATTCGCGGCGGCGTTTTTGGCGTGGTTTGGCGCGGACGTGATCAAGGTTGAGCCGCCGGAAATCGGCGATCCACTGCGCAACTGGCGTGTCGTTCATGAAGGGACGTCGCTGTGGTGGTATTCGATGGCGCGCAACAAGAAATGCGTCACGCTGAACCTGCGCGTAGCGGAAGGACAACGGATTGCGCGCGAACTTGCGACCCGTGTGGACGTGGTGCTGGAAAATTTTCGACCCGGCACGCTGGAAAAATGGGGACTGGGCTACGAAGAGTTGAAAAGAGAAAATCCGGGACTTATCCTGGCGCGAATTTCTGGTTACGGACAAAGCGGACCTAACGCGCAGAAGCCCGGATTTGCCGCGGTGGCCGAGGCTTTTGGCGGATTGCGGTACGTAACAGGTGAGCCGGATCGTCCGCCGGTGCGTCCAAATCTAAGCCTGGGAGATTCCGTGGCCGGCCTGCACGCGGCGCTGGGAATTTTGACGGCGCTGTATCATCGCGACGCGAAAGGCGGCGGCGGCCAGATGATTGACGTCGCGCTGTATGAAACAGTTCTGAATCTGATGGAAGGAACGATTCCTGAATTCGATCTGGCTGGAGTGAAGCGCGAACGGGAAGGGATGCGGCTCACGGGAATCGTTCCGAGCGGTACTTATTCCTGCTCGGATGGCGCGTATATCGTGATCGGCGCGAACGGCGACAGTATTTTTCACCGCTTGATGACCGCGATGGGCCGCGAGGACCTGGCAAATGATGCGCGCCTGGCGCAAAACGATGGAAGGTCGCGTCATGTAGACGAGATCGACGCTGCAATTTCGGACTGGACGAGACGACACGATTCGCGCGAAGCAATTCGTCTTTTGCAGAATGCGGAGGTGCCGGGTGGCCCGATTTATTCAGCCGCCGAAATGGTGCAGGACGCGCACTATCGCGAGCGCGGCGTTTATGAAGAGGTGACACTGCCCGGCGGGCAATCGGTGAAACTGCCTACCGTGGCTCCCAAACTTGCCGGCACTCCCGGGGGATTACGCTGGATTGGGCCGCCGCTTGGGGCGCATAATAACGAGGTTTATCGAGATTGGCTTGGCCTCCCCGCAGCCGAGCTGGCACGCCTGAAATCAGAAGGCGTCATCTAAACGAAAAATCCTGCAACGAGAAATTTGCCTGCACGCGAGGGCAGCGGCATGATTCTGGTCGAAGAAAAAGGCGAACGCGATCCGCAACTGCTGGTGATTCGGCAGACCGATCACGCGTTTCTTGCAGGATTTTTCGCGCGCGAATGGGGCAACGAAAAATTCACCAAGCCTCAGCCGAATGCTTCGTTTTGCCTGTCCGTCGCGGAGCACGACAACGGCTGGAGCGAATGGGAGCTGCAACCCACACTCGATCCGAAAACCCGCTTGCCGTTTAGCTTCATGTCCATTCCGACAGCGACGCACATTGCGCTATATCAAAAGGGAATCGAACGGCTGGTGAAAGTGGATCACTACGCCGGCTTGTTGGCCAGTATGCACGCATCGTGTTTGTACGATCGGGCGCGCGCAACCATGCCGGGATTTTCTGCAAAGTATGTGAAAAGCGAGGAGAGCCAAATTGCGAACGAATTTGTACAACAGTTGCGCCTGCAGCAGCTTCGGTTGAAAGTGGATCTGCGCGCCAGTTCGGCGACCAAACCGTTCATGGACGAGCCGTTGATCAATGCCAACGTGGCGCGACTGGAAGCGCTGGACCGCCTGTCGCTGCATTTTTGCGTGAATCCGCAGCAGGACGCCATCGTGGACGCGGTTCCGGTGAACGACCAAGGTGAGGAAACGGATATGGAACTGCACGCGGAGGGCGCAAACGTGGTGTCACTTGCCCCGTATCCTTTCAGGCGCGATCCGCTGATCTTCAGCATCATGGCGCGGCAGGTGCCGAAGAGAATTTATTCGAATGACGCAGATTTCCAGAAGACGCTGGCCGCTGCGCAACACTTTCCGGTGAAATTTACGATGCGTGCGCGGCGAGAAAGCGCCTTTTCGCGCGTTGCCGCAATGTGATCCCGTGAAAATTTAAGCCAATTTGTAGCACGCTCGCATGGCCTGTGACGACTGCGGTGCCGTGCACAATTCTGATTGCCTCGGTGCGAGGACTTTTGTTACTCTCGCGCGCATCTGAAAACCCCCGGGGAGGCGCGCGATGGCATTCTGTTCACAATGCGGGCAAGAAATCGGCAACGCGGCGTTTTGTCCCAAGTGCGGTGCAAGCCAGGGCGCCGCGACCGCGCCGGCGGCTACTGTGGCTGCAGCTTCACCGACGGCGGGGCTCGACGAAAATGTGGCGGGATTGCTCTGCTACATTCTGGGGTGGATTACCGGACTCATTTTCTTGTTGATTGACAAACGTCCGTTCGTAAAGTTTCACGCGGCGCAGGCCATCGCCATGTCGATCGGCGCAACCGTGCTGTATTTTGTGCTGGGAATATTTATAGGCATGATGCATTTCATGCACCTTGGACTGCTTGCATTTCTGCTGTATCCGTTGCTTGGGCTGGCGTTTTTAATTCTCTGGATATTCGTAATGTACAAGGCGTATCAACATGAAAAGTTCAAGCTGCCGATCATCGGCGATCTGGTGGAAGGAATGGTGAAATAGCAACCCATAGAGGTCGCGATTGGTCTGAGAAAGTCAGAATCATCAGGCACAGGCCGCCCATTTCACCGGGCGGCCTTGCTTTTTGCGGTTCGTTTGCGCTTGACTTTTGTTTTCGCTCCCAGCATCGTTAAAGGCTTTGCGGGTGACGGCGCTCGCATCGTCTTATAGAAAGGCCTGAATCGTTCGCTCATGACCCGAGTCCGCTTGTGCTTTCACGACCGCTGCTTTGATGGCACCGCTTCCGCCGCCCTTTTCTATCGCTTTTACCGGGAACGCTTCCACGCCGACGCGGACTTCCATTTCACGGGCATGACGCACCGCGCGGTGCAGCCCTGGGAAGACGGCTTGTTCGACGGCGACGAAAACGTGATCGTTGATTTCAAGTATTCCAATTCGCCGAAAGTGACCTGGTGGTTCGACCATCACCAGAGCGCGTTTCTGACGCCGGCCGACGCGGAGAATTTTCGTCAGCATCCCGGGCCGCACATGTTTTATAAGCCCGACTACAAGTCCTGTACCATGCTGATCGCGGATACCGCGCGTGAAAAATTTGGTTTTGACATCGGTCCGCTAAAGGAATTGATTCACTGGGGCGATATCATTGACGGAGCGCAATTTCCGACCGCGGAATCCGCCGTGGCGCTGGTTGAACCAGCCACGCAACTGGCGCTGGTGATCGAAGCGGCGCCGGAAGATGGCGTACCTGCGCAGATTATTCGCGATGTTGCGTACAGGCCGCTTGCGGAAGTGATCAAGCTGCCGATTGTCGCAAGACATCTTGGCCCGCTGCTCGAACGGCACCGCCGTTCCATTGAAATTCTTCGCGAACGCATTGACGCGCGTGATGGCGTGATTTTCTTTGACGTCAGCGACCTCGATCTCGAGGGCTACAACAAATTCGTTCCCTACTTGCTGCATCCGGAGTGCGTTTATTCGATCAGCGTAAGCGCATCGGCGGTGCGCGGCAAAGTTTCGCTCGGGACCAATCCGTGGAACCTGGCGACCGCCAACCAGAATCTGGCTTCGCTGGCTGAAAAATACGGCGGCGGCGGGCACCAGCGCGTGGCGGCCATTTCCTTCGATCGCGGCGACATAGCGCATGCACGCGAGGTCGCCCGTGGGCTTGTGGATCTTCTGCGTAAAGCGGCGAAGTAAATTTCCTCCGGGTGTCTGCGTGAAATCTTCTTGAATACTCTGCTTGCGTCGGCGGCGCTCCTGTTTTACTCTTGAGAAGTTCTTGGTAGAGGTGCGGAGCTCATGAGTAGCGTGGCCAGCGATTCCGGACAGCTTCGGAGGCCATCGCGAAAGGGAGTAGCAAGGGTTTGAGGGTTTGTGCTTGCAAACCCTGAACTAAAAGCGAAGTATTCTCCGCCGAAACGCCGTCTGTAGCTGAGCAGACTTGCGTTGGGGGGCAGGTCCAAGGCCTGTCCACTGTCGTCCCGCTAACGCGGGATGAAGCGCTATCGAGTTGCAGCGATCCCGAATTTTTCTTCGCGGTTCTCTCTTCTCTTTCTGCGTACTCTTCCAAAATCAATTTTCGACGAGGGTTCATGGATCCTTTTGCGCTTACGCGTTCGTTGATTGACATCGAGTCCATTACGGGGCGTGAAAAAACGGTTGGTGAGTTTCTGTTCGCGACGCTCGCGAAACTTGCCGCGTCCACTGGCGGCACCGTCGAGCGGATGGAAGTTTCCGCCGAGCGCTTCAACGTCCTTGCCGCGTGGGGCGCGCCGACCGTCACGCTATCCACGCACATGGATACCGTTCCGCCGTTTTTTCCATCGAGCGAGGACGACGAATTCATCCGCGGGCGTGGTACTTGTGATGCCAAGGGAATTATCGCTGCGATGATCTGTGCGGCGCAGCGACTGTTAGCCGCCGGAACTCGGAATTTTGCCTTGCTGTTCGTGGTAGGCGAGGAAAAAGACAGCCTCGGCGCGTTGCTGGCGGCAAAAAATCCGCGCGGTTCGAAATTCGTGATTAATGGCGAGCCAACCGAAAACAAACTTGCTCTTGGTTCGAAAGGCGCTCTGCGCTATGTGCTGAGCACGCGCGGACGGTTGGCGCACTCCGCTTATCCTGAGCTGGGCGATTCCGCGATTGAGAAATTACTGGATCTGCTGGCGGAGATCCGCAAAGTTCCGCTGCCGCAAGACCCGCGGTTAGGCAAATCAACGCTGAACATCGGGACGCTTTCCGGGGGACGCGCGCCGAATGTCATCGCGGATGAAGCGAATGCCGACTTGATGTTTCGAACCGTGGGCGATCCAGAGCCGATTCGCTCCGCAATGCGCGCTGTCGTGAATGGCCGTGGCGAGTTACAAGAAATGTTGCACACGCCAGCGCTGCATCTGGAAGCCCTGGACGGGTTCGACACGACGGTCGTTGCCTACACCACGGACATTCCGAATTTTGCCGGCGTTTGGGGCAAACCATTCTTGATTGGACCGGGCAGCATCCACGTCGCGCACACCGCGGAAGAACGCATCCCCAAGGAACAGCTGCTCTTTGCGATAGACATTTATACGCGTATGGCGCAGCAGCTGATTGCTGGAGCGCACTGAGCTTTGAGTCTGCGCATCGCCATCGTCGGATACGGAAAGATGGGCCGCGCGATCGAACGGCTGGCGGGCGAGCACGGTTGCGAAGTAGCGCGGATTTTTCGCTCCACGGAAAACGCCAGTGCTGTGGCCTTGAATCGCGATTCTCTTTCTGGAATTGACGTCGCCATCGAGTTTACCATGCCGCAAACGGCGCTACAAAATCTGCTCCGGTTGATCGAACTGGACGTCCCTGTCGTGACTGGCACGACGGGCTGGTTTGCGGAACTGCCGCGGATTCGCGAGCTATGCGAATCCAGAAAGGGCTGCGTGGTTTGCGGGCCGAATTTTTCCGTGGGGCTGCATCATTTTCGCGCTACGGTCGCCGAAGCGGCGAAGCGCTTCGCGCGAGAAGAAGCCTACGGCGCGTGGGGTTGGGAAATTCATCACGCCGCGAAGAAAGACGCGCCATCCGGCACGCTTCTCGCTATCGCCGAAGATATTTCGCGCAGTGGCTATGCGCGGCCCGTGAGCCTCAGCGCAAATCGTGCTGGAGCCGCTCCTGGCACCCACGAGATTGGTTTCGATTCAGCCGAGGACTCGATCACGCTCCGTCACACAGCGCGCAGCCGCGATGGATTTGCGCGTGGGGCATTGCGCGCCGCTCGATGGCTGGCCGGGAAAAAGGGTTTTTTCGAATTTCGCGAAATCGTGGACGAGCTGCAATAGCTCGCTCCCGACTAATTCTGGAAAGAGGGGGGCACCATGCAATTTACTGGATGCGGCACGGCACTGGTTACGCCGTTTCAGCCAGATTGTTCATTCGACGAGGCGGCATTGCGAAAGCTGGTGCAGCGCCAGATTCGCGGCGGCGTGGATTTTCTTGTGCCTTGCGGAACCACGGGTGAAAGCCCAACCCTCACACGCCGCGAGCATCATCGCGCTGTAGAAATCACGCTGGAGGAGTCAGCGGGAGTTCCAGTGCTCGCCGGCGCAGGCGGCTACAACACGCAGGAAGTGAGCGATCTGGCTCGGGAACTCGAATCGCTTGGCGCGGACGGCTTGCTTTCCGTCACGCCGTATTACAATAAGCCTACGCAGGAGGGTTTGTACCAGCACTATCGCGCCATCGCGCGCTCGACGCGTTTGCCGATCGTTGTTTATAACGTGCCAGGCCGTTGCGGCACCAACCTCGAACCGTCCACGGTGAAGCGCCTCGCGGAAATCGAGAACATCGTCGGCATCAAGGAAGCCTCGGGAAGCATTTCGCAGATGGCCGCGCTGGCAAACGCGGTACCGGATGATTTCGCAATTCTCTCCGGCGACGACGCTATTGCGCTTCCGCTGTTCGCGCTCGGCGGACGCGGCGTGATCTCCGTGGCTGCGAATGAGATTCCCGCGGAAATGGCTGAGCTCTGCCGCCGCGGCCTTAACGGCGAATTCGATGAGGCTCGCGCCATCCATCGCAAATATTTGCCGCTGATGGAAATCAATTTTGTCGAATCGAATCCGATACCAGTGAAAGCGGCGCTTGCGCTAATGGGACTTCTCGAACCAGTTTGGCGCTTGCCGATGGTGGCGCCAAAAGCGGAAAATCTGATGCGCATCCAGGTCGTTCTGGAATCGCTGCAACTCGTCGAAAGGGCTTCCGTTGCCGTCGCTAGCGTCGCTCATTGAGGAATTATTTGACCATCCGCCGGAGACGTATGCAGAAGAACACCGGCGCACATTTCAGAAATTCAAGGACGCGCTGAACGCTGGCGAAGTGCGCGCCGCGGAGCCGCGCGCTGCCTCGCTTTCCGGCTGGCAAGTGAATGCCTGGGTTAAAAAAGGAATTCTGCTCGGATTCCGCATGGGTTCTATTGTTGAAATGGGGCCCTATCCGACGCCGCAGCCGTTTCTCGATAAATCCACATATCCCCTAAAAACAATGCATCGCGATGATGGTGTTCGCATCGTTCCTGGCGGCTCCAGCATTCGCGACGGCAGCTTTGTCGCACGCGGCGTGGTGTGTATGCCGCCTATGTTCGTCAATGTTGGCGCGTATGTTGACGAAGGAACGATGGTTGATTCACACACGCTGATTGGCAGTTGCGCGCAGATCGGAAAGAAATGCCACATTTCCGCGGGAACGCAGATTGGCGGTGTGATCGAGCCCGTCGGCGCGATGCCCGTAATCATCGAAGACGAAGTAATGGTTGGCGGCAACTGCGGTGTGTACGAAGGAACCGTGGTGAAAAAGCGCGCGGTGCTTGGCACGGGCACAATTCTTAATGGTTCGACGCCGGTTTACGACCTGATACGTGATACCGTTTACGCCGCCACTGACGATCAGCCGCTGATTATTCCTGAACTGGCCATCGTGGTGCCGGGAGCGCGCGAAGTGAAGCATCCCGTTGGCGCCAAGTGGGGCCTGTCGCTGTACGCCGCGGTGATCGTGAAATATCGCGACGCGAAAACCGACCGTCGCGTGCGGATCGAAGATTTATTGCGTTGAGTTCACAGGAGACGAGAGTGTGACTGATGAAATTTCCAGCGCGCCCAAAGCGAAATCCATCTGGATGAGCGATGCAGCCTTATTGATTTATATCGCGCTGGCGACGGTGATTGTGCATTGGATCACCGGCCACCAATACGGATTTCAGCGTGACGAACTGGCGACGCTCGAAGATTCGCGCCATTTGGACTGGGGATTCGTGGCATATCCGCCGATTACGCCGCTGTTTGGGCGGCTTTCGCTGATTCTGTTCGGCACGTCGCTTGCCGGATTCCGATTTTTTGCTGCGGTCGCGGAAGCGACTGCGGTGGTGCTCACAGGCCTGATGGCGCGCGAGATGGGCGGCGGCCGCAGCGCGCAGTTGGTCGCGGCAGCAGCGGCGATTCCGTTTTGCATCGCGGGTGGCGCGATGATGCAGTACGTCTCGTTCGATTATTTGTTCTGGGTGCTGAGCGCGTATTTTGTTGTGAAATTGCTAAAGAGCGAAGACCCGCGCTGGTGGCTGGCCATCGGCGCGGCGGTGGGCTTTGGGTTTGAGTCCAAGTACACGATGGGATTTTTCGCGATCGGCATCGCGGTTGCCGCGCTGCTTACTGACGCACGCCACCACTTTAGAACCAAATGGCTGTGGTACGGCGTCGGCTTGTCGATTTTGATTTTTCTTCCGAATTTGATGTGGCAAGCCAGGAATCATTTTATTTCACTGGATTTCCTTCAGCATATACATGCGCGGGATGTTCGCATGGGGCGCGCAAGGAATTTTCTACCGGAACAAATGAAGCTGACGCTGGGCGGAATTATCCTGGCATTAGCGGGACTTTACTTCACATTGTTTTCGCGGGATGGAAAACGTTTCCGCATGCATGGCTGGATGTATCTGACTCCGCTGGCGCTTTTTATCATCGCCAAAGGCCGCGCCTACTATTTGGCGGCGGCGTATCCGATGCTGTACGCAGCGGGAAGCGTCTGGCTTGAACACATTTTGTCTCGTGCAAGCAGCGTAGCGAGAACTGCGATCCGTGCGCTGGCGTGGATGGTGCTGGTAGCGGACGCCGCAATCGTAGGGTCGGTCACTCTGCCGATTGCAACTGCAGACTCGCCCTGGGCCACGCGCGCGATGAAAATCAACGGAGACTTCCGCGAAGAGATTGGCTGGCCTGAACTGGTCGAAACCATTGCAAAAGTTCGCGACTCGCTGCCTCCCGAAGGCCGCGCTCACTTTGGTATTCTTGCCGGAAACTACGGCGAAGCCGGCGCCGTGAATCTGTACGGCCCTCAATATGGTTTGCCGCCGGTGATCAGCGGTGTCAATTCTTTCTGGAAGAAGGGTTATGGCGACCCTCCGCCGCAGACTTTGATCGTGCTTGGCAGGAATCTCGATCAGATACAGGACTCGTTTGTCTCCTGCGCTCTGGCCGCGCACACTTGGAATCGTTTCGGCGTCCTGAACGAGGAAACGCTCGACCATCCCGACATTTTTGTTTGCCGCACGCTGCGCAAACCGTGGCCGGAATATTGGAAGACCGCGCGCCATTTCGGATGAGGCTTGCTCGGATCGGGCACAGTCGGATGAGGCTGGCTGCGATGATTTGCGTTCAGCAACGCGAGCGGCACGTTCGACAAAATTTTCAGCGCCATGTAAACTACTAAAGTTCCCGTGGACCGGTAGCTCAATGGTAGAGCAGTTGACTCTTAATCAACGGGTTGGAGGTTCGAGTCCTCCCCGGTTCACCAACTTTTTCAATCACTTACCTCAAATTCTCCTTGTCCACTCAGGAGCCACTGTAGCGGAAACTGTAGCGGCTGGTAAGCCGAATGAGGCTATTCGGTTCGCGTTTCGGTACCGCGTTCGTGAGACGAGTCAAGTCTCTGAAGCTGAGCATCGATACCGGGAATTGCAATCAAGAGCGCGACTCCTAAGGTGACGCTTCATGACCGGCGAATTCAGGAGGGTGAATGACCAATGTGGCGGCTGCTGGTTTTGGCTGTATCGCCGCCCTTGCTTTATGGAAAGGGACGAAAGAGCGGTGGTTCCCCTCTTTGCTTGGAATGATCGTAATAGGAATAACCATAAAGTGGGGCGATAAAGCTGATTTTCCGCTCGATTGGCTCATTTTCACAGCCGGAAGTGCAGTCTTTATGGCGGGAGCTTATGGTTTGAATTGGATCGACAAACGTGCTGTCGAACTCGGACCCGATCATCTTTTGACCAAACTATCAGAACCATCGAAACCAGCAGAACCGCCACAATCAGGAATGTTGTGGTGCGATTACAAAGACGGCCATTTCATAGGTCCAAATGAACCGTACAGATTCCGAACCGAAGATGGCAATTTCTACGGAGCTAGACCAGACACAACAGGTAATAGCGGACTTATTTGCTTGGATTGCATTCAAAAGAACCGTAGAGAGACAGACGATTTGTTGATGCGGGAAGATAAGCGTAGGGAGAAAGAATTCGAATGGGCAAATTTATCCGCAGCGGAAAGAGACGCACGTCGCCGAAAAGGCAGAGCTCTTGGGTTCTGTCCGAAGTGTGACGAAACTCTATCCCCGCAGAAATCGTGTCCCGTTTGCTTTGAGTATCCCGACAACCCTAATGCTTCCCAAAACCAGTTGGCCGCTGAATGAGGCTAAGGCCCCACCGCAAGGGGTAACTGCATCGGCCGGGGGCTTTCCACGGGGGTAGGGAAAGGCTAAGTCGCGCTTCAATCGGTCATGCCCGATAGGATGCGGTCTAGGTCTGTAGCCCTCGACACTTTTTTTTTCGCACCCTGGCTGCCGCAGCGGCCGGGTTTGGCTAATCGTATTGATCGTATGGCAGAGAGGAGTGAGCTTCGACGCCAAATATCTGAAATCACAAACAGCTTGAGTGTCTCTGATCGAGTCCGCTCCATCTCTGGGTATTTTCTCTGGCGGTGGCTGTCAGGTTCTCGAGACACTCTGGTTCGAGAGCGAGTCTCAGCTGATTTGTTAGGCCCTTGCGTGTTCGGGCACCAAGTCTCACTCACGACTCTAGGCCCTCTCGGACAACCAGAAAAAGCTATGGGCCACGAGTCCCGGATAGAACCATGGTCGCCACATTTGACCGCGTTCTGCTTTGCTGGTTTCGGAACTGACAGGCTTCGTCGCGAAGAAGTGATGAAAACCGCTGATAGAGAAAACCCAAATCGCTGGGGCAACGCGTCCAGCAACCGAGCACATGGCGCGGAAGTTCAGAACAGATCCTGCTCAATCACGTGGGCTGCGAAGCAAGAAAAAGTCCAGCCGTTGCAGGAGTGTTTTTTCTTGACTTTCCCTTTTATAGAACAAATCAGGAGCTAGCGCTCCTTTGGATGTATGATGCGGGGGAACCGCGCCGTACCTATGGCAACCTCAAATAGCGTCGAAACTACGAGTGCTTCCACACTCTGAGGATGTGAGAAGCGTGCCGGTCCAACCCGGTTGGAAGGGAGGAACGGATGCCCATCAACTGCGGTCTCGAACTTTTATCGCTTCTGTTGTTGCTCTCTTTGTCGGCAATCTATCCTAGGCAAAATCATTCGGCAGCTCATCCCGGAGACAGAATCTATCTTGACGTCGTAGTTAGTCCCAACTTAGGGTCGCCAATGAAGGGTCTTCAGCAGTCGGACTTCACCATCCTCGATAACGATGTGCCCCAAACGATTATTTCGTTCCGGGCCGTCGATGCGCAGCAGGCTCGCATCGAAGTGATCTTAGTTCTCGATGCCGTGAACATCGGCTCTCGTGAGGCGGCCATCACGTTTGAAGAAATTAAAAAATTCCTAAAGTCCGACGGGGGCCATCTGGCCTATCCAACGGCGGTCGCTATCCTTACGGATAAGGGACTCCAGTCTCCGATGGACTTTTCGCGAGATGGAAACGCTGTCAGCGCTGCGCTTGGTAAACACCCGACGGCCCTCCGCAGTATCACCGAAAACTCCGACCGTGGGGGAGGCGCCTCTCGTTTTGAGATTTCGTTTCAAGTCTTGGCGCAGCTTCTGGCCGCCGAACGCGAGAAACCTGGACGCAAGGTCGTCCTTTGGGTGTCTTCGGGATGGCCGCCACTAGCTGGCTTGAAGAACGTGCGTGACGCAAAGCTCCGACAACTCCAAGAAGAAGTGTTCGGAAATGTCGTTGAGGTCTCGACGCAGCTCCGAGAAGGTCAGGTCACCGTCTTCAGTCTGGACCCTTCTGCTCTGGGAGACCTTGACATGGGCCTTACAGACCCGCCCACCGTTCACGTGAGGCCCTCTGACAGGGAGGTCTACGTTCCGGGAGCGTACAAGCCGAGTGACGTCGGACCAGCAGACTTGACGCTGGAGGCTATCGCAACGCAGAGCGGCGGCTTGGCACTTCATCCCGGCAACGACCTTGCCTCGGCTCTCCGAAAATGCCTCGCCAACACTAGCGCATACTACGAAATATCCTTCGATCCGACGATTACAACTCAACCTAACAAATACCATCGTCTGGAAATCCGCGTCGCAAAGCCTGACTTAGTAGCGCGCACTCGACAGGGGTTTTACTCGCGGCCTTGGCCTGTAGAGAAGTTCGAGGCAGAAGCTAGAAGGCTCGGCGATGCGGATGTCACATCCCCGCACGGGGCAAGCCCAGAAGATGCCGCCGCAGACCATGAACCCGATTACGCGAATACATACTCGTACGTCGACCTACCGATGGCGCAACTGGTCGAACGCATACCAGAGTTGAAATCCCTTCAGCTTGTAGCAAACCAGCAGGAATTGCCGATGATCCTTCAGAAGATGGGTGAGCGCATGGATGATTTCGTCAATAACATCAGCGACCTCATTGCCCGCGAAGATCTGACCCAGGAGAGGTTGAATGCAGATGGAAAAATCAAAGCGACGCAGCATGTTCAGGACAACTATTTGATACTTCACCACGGCTACGAATGGGGCGCAGGTGCGGAGTATCGCATGGATGACAAGGGCCATCGCCTCGGGCCGATTGGCCTTTCGCAGGGATACTTGGTCACGTCCGGCACAGCCTTGACTTGTATTGAGTTCTCGACCGCCGCGCAGCCGCAGTCGCGGTTTCGCTATCTTGGCAACGAAATGCTTAGTTCACGCGAGACGTATGTACTGGCATTTGCTCAGCGTCCTGGCGAAGTTACCTTCACAACCGTTATGGCGGGAACCGGCGTGAAAGAAGCGGATATGCTGACTCAGGGAATCTTGTGGGTGGACAAAAGTAACTTCCAAATCCTCCGCATGCGCAGCGACCTGCTCGCGCCCAACCGTGAAATTCGGCTCGATCAACTGACTACCGATGTGGCCCTCGGCGCAGTGCATCTTCAGGAAGTTCCCAATCCTTTGTGGCTGCCTAGCGACGCAGACGTGTACATCGAAATCGGCGGCCAGAAATACCGCAACCTTCACCACTATACCGACTATCGGCGCTATCGCGTCTCCGTCAAGATTGGAGACCCGCATTAAACTGTGCTCCTAGACTCAGGTCCTTCCATGAGAAGGCCGGTATGAGTCAAGTGTGTTTTTCTCTTTTTTCTCTTTTCCTTTCTGTGGATTCCTTCCGTTCGAGCCGGGCCGCCTCTGTCGCCATCGTTCCATCCGCACTCTTGGTTGAGCGATTTTCGCTCGGTGCATGGTGGGTGTTCCCAATACAGTAAGGTGCTGCTACCCGTAATCGACCTCGTTTCCCCTTTCGAAGGAAACTGGTCCAGGACCTGTCGCAGTCACCTGATTTCGGCGGTTGAGCTCGGCTGTTCGGATACCATCTCTCTTCTTTCTTGTATGCGCTTTTTCTTTCTCAGAAAACGATGGCGCCGTCACGACAGCGAAATGGGCACCACAGGGGAAAGAAAGCGGAGCACACGTCCAGACAGTTGGGCTGAATGCCGAGAAAAAAAGATCGGCATCGAGCCGCAGGGGAGCACTTTTCTCTTGACATTCCCTTTAATAGGACTTTACCGGTTTGGCTTACCAGGCAGGTGGAATTACTGTCGCTTCGGAGCGAAAAAGGCCGGGGTCCTGATAGATGCCATAACTTGGATAATTAGAATAGTTGCGGCTCACCGTTTTAGAGATATCAAAAGTGTCCGCATGCTGAATCCACCACGTATACCAACAGGATTTCGGATCGTCGGGACATGCGTCCCTAGTAATGCCGCCGCCGTGATGCCAAATAACATCGCCGACTGTAATATTTGTGAGAGCGAGGTTGGCCGCAAGGTTGACCTTTCTTGCATAGTTATTATCGCGGGCTTCGTTCCGATCAGCCATGGCATGGATGATCGGCATGACAGCTTTTTGGTCTCCGAGACCTCCCAAGAGAATAATGATCTGATCCTTGATCTTCGGGTCGTCCAAGTATCGCAGCAACACATCCTGTGCAGCAGGCCCAGCTTGCAGAATCTGGAGCATTGGTCGAGTGAAGTTAAAAATCCAAGCGGTTGGATTGGCTATATTTTTGGGTTCGGCCCACTGATCGTATCTCAACTGTTCAATAAATCCCTGAATTTGGCTTTCGGGCATCTCACTCGGGCTAATGGACTGGACGTCGAACTTGTCCATGAAGCTTTCCTGACCCGGTGAAACGCTTCCGGTTACGGTTACGCGGCGGCGTTCATATTGCTTGAGTTCATTCGTTTTTCCACGGACGGAATATTGCTTCCCCAGAGTAATCAATCCCCATTGGGATGAGCCTTCCGGACAAGTCCTCGTGTCTTTAGGCACATCGGCGGGCCGCTCGTCACATCGACGATCATTCACGAGTAGAATGCCCGTGAGCATCGTCACGTTATTGTGAGACTCTGCCGAATTCTTATCGGCCTGCGCCTGACAGTGACCGGTGCATATTAGAAAGGCTGCCGACAGAACGAATGGAGGACTTATCATCAACGACATTATGTCACGACAAGTATCGTACTCGGCCAGATCCCCAGTGCCTGATTAACGTTACCGGAAACTTGATTTCCAGTGTCCGGTGATCCAACTACACGGGTTGCGGCGGAGACGGTGATCGACGACGTTGGGCGACGAAGCCGCCGGATGCACCACCCACGAGTTTCAGCGCGTGGGCCACAATGTATGCAAAAGGTTCAGGCTGCGCCCGCGTCAAGGCAACGTAGATCAGCGCCGCGACCACTCCCACCAGCGTCCCATGCAGAATGAAATGGGATTCGATCCTCCGACACACCCAGAGCGCTCCCAGGAAGCACATGACGAAGGACCCGGGTGGAGCAGTGTAGTGCAGGAAATTGTCGCCGAGACGCAAGCCGAGAGGAACAATCGCGAGAATGAGAGCTACTTCCGCGAGTAGCCCGCCGAGCAAAATTCGTCCCCAGTGGATTGTTGTGCTACTCATTTTCAGATCCCTACTCCGCGCCGCACGCAGAACGATCCGCGATTGTAGCAATAAGCGATGAATCCCAGCCAGTTGCTCAGGTGACCGTTACAAATACTTCGGAAGCACCGGTGTTGGTCACGGGAATAGAGTTGGCAACAAGACAAAAAATCTATAGCGACGGTTCTCCACGACCACAAGATTTTCCCGAAGAGGTTCTACCGAGGCAAGCGCACAATTTTACGGTTTTGTTTCGGCTCGATAAGACCTTCAGGGAGCCAGCGGAGTTGCGTGTTCACTATCGATATGGAAGCAGCGAAGATACCGCTCGCACAGCAGTTGTATCAGGGTCGCTCGACTATTCACCATGAGCTGAATCCGCTCAGTGCTTGAAAAACGTCGAATCGCGTACAATTGGAATCTGACGCGAAAGTGGCCGGGTCATTGAAGTTAGGATTTCAGGTCCACGCTTGATCCGTCGGGGCGATGCCCTAAAGTTTCTTGTCACCTTCAACAACCGAACGGATAAACCCATCGCAGTGCGACTCCCCAGACTCTTGGAAGACACCACAAAGCTAAGCTGGCGCGTTACGGACGCTAGCGGGCACCTCCTTCCGCCTCACATTCACGCGGGTCGCGCACTTCCTTTTTGTCCCGTCACCTCCCCGCTCAGCGATTGGGATATCGAAGTTCTCGCTCCACATGAGACACGGGACTATTCCTATCGCGCAGGCGATCCTTCGGACGATTTCTCATTTCCGGGGAAGGGTTTCTACCGGGTTTCTTTAACGTACATCCTGGACGCATCGACCCGAATCACCAAAGCACCTTACGAAGTGCCGTCGGACGAACCGGCCTATACCCCTGACGAAAAACTCGCCATGTTCAAACAGACGCCCCGGATTGAAACTACGTCCAACGAGTGGCCGCTTTACCTTATCGACTAATTCTTTTCACTGCATTGTCTCGAACTAAGGGCTGCGGCGGATATCAGAAGGCCGAAGGAACTTCTGGCAAGGTCCCGATTAACGCTAGTGATCTATCGGAGGCGCGTTTCCACGAATGACCGATGTAAGGCGAGGTGCTCTGCGCGCGTTCGATAGACCCGTTTGGAGGAAGCCGATGGCGTTTGCGGCGGATGCGGAAATACCAGGCTCTATGGGTTTTCTATCTTTTCCAATTGAGTTAATGACGCTAGGGAAAACTTAATCGAGGTAATCGCTCGTTCGTGACTCACCACGTTGAGAAGTATGGCACGCGCAGCGTCCGCCGCGCCAGCGGCTTAGTCCTAACGCACTAATCGGAAAAGTTAAGTACTAGAGTAAACTTGCCCCATGATTCGTCGGATCGCGCCTCTGTTCTTCACCATGGACATTCCCGGCACCCTTGCCTATTACGAAGCTAAGCTTGGCTTCAAGTGTCTGGGCAGGTGGCAGGA
>Ga0210406_10000836_pt1 | contig 40156 bp, 37 predicted proteins | sample IncBWC30MmetaG_FD_155454 | JGI IMG/M metagenome (GOLD analysis project Ga0210406, IMG submission 155454) | Forest soil microbial communities from Barre Woods Harvard Forest LTER site, Petersham, Massachusetts, United States - Inc-BW-C-30-M | ecosystem: Environmental > Terrestrial > Soil >... | reverse complement strand
TGTACGTTCACCATCATACTCGCGAGAGCCGTTGATCCCAAAGATGCTCCGGGTGGGAGCCGGTGAACGATGTCCGCCAGTTCCACGACAAGAACCAAGACTACGAGGCCGACTCCCGCCGACACGCTTGTAAGGTTGAATCGAAACATTTATTTGATCCTCCCGGCGTCCTTGCACGCTTGCACATTCGCTCGCGCCGCTGGTTTCTTGTCGAGGTTCTTCCCGCTCCAGCTTCCCGGACCCGCCCACTTGTCACAGCACTTCTGACCGTCCTTGCTTCGCGCCTTGCCGAGCGCGAACTGATAATCCGACGAGCGCGTTGTCTCCAGGCAACCGCCGTAGGTGCAATTAATGAGCGTTTTCGATCCATCGGCGTTCTGAACCGAACCCGAGGCCGTCTGTGAAGATGCTCGGCCACTGAAGACCATGAGTGAGACCAGGATCAGGATTGTTTTCATATAACCTCCGCGATGATGTTCGTGTACGCCGTGTTGATCGCCTTCATCCGTTCCGTCGCGCCTTCGTCGTGGTTCACGTCAGGGTGGAATTGCTTCGCGAGCTTGCGATACGCGCCCTTTACTTCGTCGAGTGTCGCGGTTAGATCGAGGCCGAGCGTTCTGTAGTGGCCCGTTCGTGGAGACGACACAGGGTTGGTGTTCCGCGCGGCTCGCCGATGCGACTGACGTTGTCGCGCGCCGAAAATCGACGGACCCTCGACATAGATGATCTTCGCTCTCTTCAGGTCGAAGCCGTCAGGAATCGGGTCACCGGGTCCGATCCGCTGACCGTCCCACATCGAAGATGTAATAGCCGATGCTCATTTAGCCTTCTTGAACAGCGGGTTCAACGACGGATCGAGCTTCACAGTCAGAAACGGGTCGCCGACCCTGTCCGCAATCGCCTTTGCCATCAGCGGCGCAAATCCCAACAGTGCGGTGTTCACCAGCCGCACGACTGGAACCTGGGATTTATCGCTGAGCTTCTGATAGGTGCGCGCGACCTCGGGATCGAGCTGCACCATGTATCGACCGGCACCCTTCTTCGTTTGCTTTGGCATTTTGAAAACCTCCATACATGCGAGTGTATGTGAGTACATGTAAGAGTCAAGAAGTCTTCGGTAACCAGCTTTCCGTTTTAGAAGGTAACTTCGAAGGGCGCGGCGGCTCAACGAGATGCGAGGGTAACCGGGCGCGAGGACGATTTTCGAGTAACGCGGCGAGACAAGGGTCACGATCTTTGTCAAACTGGACCAGATTGCCCGTTCCCAGAGTACTCATCCTCTTTTTCGCCGTTTTTCTGTAGTATTTGCTTTCTAGACCATGACGACAACCATCTCAGGGCTACCCGAGAATTTCGCAGGACTGCTAACGGCGTATCACTCGCAGATTAGCGACGCGATACGGAAAAACTCCCACCACGATCATCGTCGCGCTCTGCTCATGGACTTTCTTCGCAGAAGCTTTGGAATCGAGGTTGATGAAGTCGAGCTTGAAAAGAAAATCAAGGTTGCCGAAGCCAGAGGGAGAATTGATGCTTTCTATAAGTATGTGATCTTCGAGGTAAAGGTTGACCTTGAACGCGAACGCAGTGATGCGCTATCTGAACTGAAGAAGTATTTCGAGTCCCGAACGCAGCCAAGTGATTACATCGCTGTGGTCACAGATGGAATTCATTGCGAGATTTACGATTACGATCAAACCACAAAAGAGGCGCGTGAGGTTCGGCCTTTCGAGATCAACCCAGACGCTCCCGAAGAGACTTACCTCGAACTTGATGAGCTGTTAGCGTCGGGCAGAAAAATCCCTCCAACTTCAGACGATATTGTCGGACGTTTCGGCCTCAACAGCATGACCTTTCTGCGGAGCTTGAAGGAGTTGGACCAGGGCCTTGCTTCCGTTGAGCACGACTCAAGTGTCTCGGTGAAGTTCAAGGAATGGAACTCGCTGCTTGCGAAGGTCTATGGAAGTGCGGTTGGCAACAAAGACCTTTTTCTGCGGCACACTTACTTGACGATCCTGTCCAGGGCCATCGTGACGATGGTTCTGTTTCCAAAGCACGTACGGGGTCATAGCCTCTATCGGGACTTGCTCACTGGCAAGTTCTTTCGGGATCAGAGCATCTCGAACCTTGCCGAGCCTGATTTTTTCAGTTGGGCACTCGACACGGTTGCGGAGGGTCCCTTTTTTCGGGTGCTCGATTCGATTTTCAAACGCTTGGAAGAGTTTGACTGGACCAAGCTAGATCAAGACCTTCTGAAAATGCTTTATCAGGAACTGGTTGACCCTGAGGATCGTAGCGCGTTGGGTGAGTTTTACACTCCCGACTGGTTAGCTGAGCTGATGCTCGAAGACATCAACTACAAGTCAGGCGTGTTGCTAGACCCCGCGTGCGGATCGGGGACGTTCCTTTTCTCGGCTATCAATCGGCTTCGCGAGCAGGGATTCGCGGGGAAGAAGTTGGTCAAATACGTGACGGACTCCATCATAGGGTTGGATGTTCACCCGGTCGCGGTCTTGATGGCAAAGGCGAACATCCTGCTTGCTCTCGCTCCCGAACTAAAAGAGAAACGAGACTTCGACGTACAGCTTCGCGTTTATATGGCAGACACTCTTCAAACCGGAGAGAAGAAGGGCAAGAGTTATCTCGCTGTGCCTGATGGCACCGGACGAGAGTTCGCAATTCCTATCAAGAGCCTGGAGATGAGCCGGGACTTGGACCAGATCATCGACCAGATGGCTGCCTTTGCACAACGGGGGGCGGCATCGGATAGCGTGTTGGAGCAAGCGCGGAAAGGATTTCTCGCCAAGATTCGTCACCTGACCACAGAAGAGATCAACCTGTGGAATTTCAATTTTGCGTTAATGGCGGACCTTGTAAAGACTCGTCGTGACACCGTTTGGGCCTTCATCCTTCGCAATGCTTATCGTCCCGCCTATCTTCGCAATACTAAGGTTGATGTGATCGTGGGCAACCCACCTTGGCTCTCGTTTCGGGACATTGCTGATGAAAATTACAAAGCAAGGATAAAGGACCTCACCTTCGGGTACGAACTCTTGGAGAAATCGGAACGGAAGCTGTTCACCCAGATGGATACGTCCACATTGTTCTTCGTTCACTGTGTCCACGAGTTTCTCACAGAGGGCGGGAAAATCGCCTTTGTCATGCCGAAGACAGTGATTCTTCCAGCAAAACAACACTCCGGGTTTCAGAGAAACGGTCTGAGTCGAATCCACGACTTCAGCAAGGTAACCGTTACGGGCCTAAAGAATCAGCACTTCTTCAACGTCAAGTCGTGCGTCATTGTCGCCGATGGAGCGACTCGGCGGGAATCAATTCCAATGACGGTCTGGGAAGGTGTTCTGCCCAAGAAGAATCTCACGCTCGGCCAATCCCGCCATTTCTTCCACTCAGAGAAGGGTCTGCATGACTTCCTGGATCGAACTCACAGCAGATCGCCGTACTTCAGCCGGGCATTTCAAGGAGCGACGTTGAATCCACACACCTTGTGGTTTGTCGAAGCTGATCCGAGCGTCCCTCTGAATTCCTCCCGTCCGATGCTGAGAACTTCTGCGAGCGCTTATCGTCTCTGCAAAGAGAAGAAATGGAAATTGAAGGTTCGAGGCCCGGTCGAGAGTAGTTTCCTTTATGGAACAGTGTTGTCTGATGACATTCTGCCATTCTTCGTGCGTGGCCTTACTCTCACCGTCCTACCATTGTTTATCCGGGATGATCGTTTCGTGATGATGAATAGTGGAGAACTTCTCAGCGAGGGATTCGAAGCTGCGTCTGACTGGGTCAAGCGAGCCGAGAAGATTTTCGCAAAGGGCACGAAGAATGCTGGTACTAGTGCGGAGGAGTATTTGAATTATCAGCAAAAGCTAACGCAGCAGAGAGCAGGCGCGCAATACATTGTGCTTTACAACAAATCCGGAACTAATCTCTCCGCCGGATACATCACGAACATTCGTGGTTTCGAGGTTGATGGCTTGGAAGTGCAGGGCTTTGTTGCAGAGTCCGTCACATACCGAATATATACCGACACCGAGGATGAGGCTTTGTACTTGATAGGCGTGCTGAACTCAACAGTGGTCAACAAAGCCATCAAGCCCTACCAGACCGAAGGCGTTTACCACGGGAAGAGAGACATTCACCGGCGTCCGTTTGAGGTGTGCTCGATTCCGCAGTTTGACGACTCGAATCTCGCACATCGAGAAATTGTGAAGCTCTCCAGGTCAGCAAAGAAAACTGTGGAGAAATGGGGACCTGCAATGCAGGGCGGACTAGCTAATGTTCGGGAAAGGACCAGAGCTCTCGTTTCAGAGCAACTTCGAGGTATTGATCTGCTTGTTGAATCGCTCCTCGGCGTCACGGACAAGGCGGTTGTTTCAGATAAGAGAAAATCGGACCAAGCTTCGATTTTCTAATCGCAGCGCAAAGCCTTGGGGGCCCCTGGGAAAGACCCGCCACCTCCCCGCGATGGCATCCGATCACAGTGGTGGGAGCCGAGTCGCCCGGTTCGTCCTGCGCAAGCAATTTGTGTAAGATTGCTAAGCTCGATTCTCCCAGCCGCAATGCCATCGCGAAAGGCAACTCGTAGGAAGAGGTCGGAACCAATTCAGGCTGCCCTTTCACTGAAAGTGGAAGCGTCAGACCGTAACCATCCGCATGTCGATGCCGACGAGTTCCTGACCACAGCGAAAAAGTGGTTGCAGGCATTGAAGACGTTCGCGGACGAGCAAGGTCAGCATGTGAAGTGGGAGATTGTTGACCTACGCCACTCGTCTGCGTTGATCGAAGTGCAGCCGGTAAAGCTGAAGAACCACAAACCTGTCGCGACTCTCGTCAAGAAGTGGGATGAAGGTCTACGGAGGATAGAAAAAACGGGACGACCGCCCGCGAAGTTCACCCCTGTTTCTCTAGCTGCCCTTGCAGACTTCGTTTCCAGCATACCTCAGGATTCGATTGTCTCGGTGGGAAACGGCGTTGCCACCGACCGTATTCGAGTCACAGCCCTTACTCAGCGTCGAGTTGAGGAGGCCGCGAGCCGTTTGCCGATTGAGGAGAAGCCCGAGTACGTGTCACAGGGCAGCGCGCGCGGTCGTCTTGCCGTGCTTGATAGCTGGGACCCCGGTGAGCGATCTTTTCGCTTACAGCTACCCCTCGCACCGAACAAGCCAGTCAGGTGCACATATCGCGACGCATCGTTGGTCACGGAACTCGGAGAGGGCTTTGAAGGGATGGTCGAGATTACCGGCCAACTTCGGTACAAGCCTGACGAGCCGTGGCCCTACGCTGCCGTCGTTGACCGCATTCGTGTGCTTCCCCGCACACCAGAAGTGAGCTTAAGAGATTTGGTGGGTTTGATTCACCTTCCAGAAGGACAAGACTCGGTCTCATACATCAGGAGCGTGCGAGATGCCGAGTAGGCCTGCGTTAGATGTGTGGGATTCGTGCTGCCTGATCGGAATTTTGAATGAAGAAAAGGACAAGCTACCCGCACTTCTGTCACAGACCCAGAAATTTGAAGATGGTAACGCGATCCTCGGTATACCCACTGTGGTGGTGTCCGAAACAGTCACGCTCAGTGACGGAACCTCAGCAGAGGAAAAGGTCAACAAATTTCTGGACAACCACTATGTAGAGCTTCTTCAGGCGACGCGGGAAGTCGCGACGACGAGTAGCCGCTTGCAATTTAGGTTCGACGGCAAACAGATGCCGACCTTTCGGGAGCAGGCGATTGCCGCAGGTGTTCCCAAAGATAACGCAAAGCTGACGAGAGCCGACAGCGACGTTCTCGCCACTGCGATTGTTTATAAGGCAACACGCCTCACCACCTACGACCCGCTTTTGCGCTTCATCGGTGAGAAGTTCATTTCTAAAGAAACGGGTTTAGTCGTGGGACTGCCGGATTCGTCTTGGCTTCCGCTCGAATACCCGAAGTCGAATCCGAAACCCGGAAAGTGACACTGTGGTGAATGCCGCCGCTCCCTGCGACGAGACTCTCTCCTCATCACTTCTGGCGGTTCTCCTGTAAAATCGAGCTATGGGTGAACCAAAAGTATTGCGGATGGGGGCGATCAGGGCGCTGGATCGCAATGAAGCGATTGAGCAGTATGTCATCCTTCGCTTGCGCACCGAAGACATCAACCGTCTCGATTACCTTGTGAATGCCCTTTATGATCGGCGTATCGTTCCTCCAGCGGACTCACCTTTTTCGGCCCAAGACTTGAAGGACACCGTTCGGACGTGCTTCCTGGGTTGGTTTGCCACGCTGACTGACACAGATGGGAGAGCGGTCTATGCATTCAACTGCCTCCTCGCGCTGTTCCCGGAGCACAAAACACAGATCGTAAGAACGCAGCTCTCGTTAGGAGGTGTGCATGAGGAGCTTCAACAGTTCCGCAACAACGTCGCGTTCCATGCGCGGGCGAGCGTTGCTGCCCATATCGCAGCACGGATGAAGCTGCGGGATGAAACCACCTACCTATGTCTGGTTTCTGCCATTCACGATTTCCAGAGTTTGATGAAGACCTTGCGAGCGGAGGAGCTGAAGGCCGTTCCCGAGTTACCGAAAATTCTGGAGCAGTTAGGTGTGAACCGGCACCCAGCCTTCGCCACTGCTACAGGAGTGGCGGTGGTGACGGCGCGCGGTGCATAAAGAGTGGGCTTGACTGATCTGGTCGTCTCCCTAGGTCCATCGTCCAACACCCCACCCGGCTACAGAGGAATCGTTTCTATCGAACCCAAAGGCAGGTCCCCCCGACGCTGACAATTCCGTTTGGGTCATCGCAAACCTCGGAGTGACGTTCTCGGGAGATGGCGGTCCGACGATCCCCAGGAGGAGCATCAACCAAATCCCCGCCGTCCATGCCCATCTCTTCATGGTGTTCTTGTCCATGCAGTTTTAGATGCGCCGACTTCTTCTTGGGTGCATGGCCCGAAATGCGGGTACACCCAAGCTGGAGAACGGAGCAGGGTCACTATTGGGGCTGACACCAGTGTGTTCTATGATGACGAGATGGGCACGAAAAACCGGAAAGACACGCAACTCGTAGAGCTTGCGGGGCGCAATCGTCTAGCCGGTGAGTTGCAGCGCGCCGGTATAGAAGTGGCCCGACCCGAACGGGATCGCGGTGTTGATTTGTTGGCATACCTGGACCTTGAGAAGGCGTTCCACGCTCGCCCCATCCAGATGAAGGCTTCGACCGGCGAGACCTTCAACGTTTTTCCTCGCTACGAGAAGTTCCCCGACCTGATGCTGGTCTACGTTTGGAACGTAGGCCAAGACAAATCGCGGTACTTTGCCCTCACCTACGACGACGCCAAGAGCATTGCTGAGAAAATGGGGTGGACAGAAACCCGCAGTTGGAAGGGAGAAACAGCCGGGCCTCCCGGCTACATTGCGACGACGATGACCCCTCCCTTGCGGGACTTATTGGTCTCTCACGAAATAACGGACCCCCGACAGTGGAGAAAGAAGCTCTTCTCACTGTAACGGGGTGCAACGGGGTGCAACTCGGAAGCCGCACCCCGCTCCTAAGCGATTCCAGAATCAGCAGTTAGATTTTTGCGGCCTACGGCTGTTAACCGGAGGGTTGTAGGTTCGAGTCCTACCTGAGGAGCCATTTTTTCACGCATTTGGCTGAACCTCTCCGGTTCACTACACTACCAACCGTGTACCGGTTCCCCGAAGTCCGCGCCGTCAGGATAGATGCGTGACACAAGCCAATTCTTTTTTTCGCTACGGCGGGTATGTCTTTTCAGCGAGCGGGGCACGAATCGTCGGGCTTCTGATTACTTCTTTGACGTTCCCCTACATAGTGCGTCATCTGGGCGTGGAAATGTACGGGCTGTGGAGTTATGTGGTCGCGATCCGCACGTTTCTTGATATCCTCGCCGACCCCGGCATTACTACGTACGCAACCCAGCAACTCGCGGCCCGCAGAACTGCCGGTCTCGATTTGATTGCGGATGTGCTGGCGCTTCGGTTCCTTTGTTCTTCGATTGCGGCCATCGTGCTGCTCGTATTTGCCGGCTTTGAAGTACGGCACGATGTGGCACTGCTGCTGCGGGTTTATGGCATCGGTAGTCTGTTCGTGAATTTGCTGTTATCGGATAGCTTCTTGTTGTCCCTCGAGATGTTCCACGTTCGAGCATTGCTGACGGTGCTTCAGCAGGCGCTTTACGCGGCCACGATATTTGCGTTCGTTCACTCTCCGAAAGATGTCATCTGGCTTCCAATCAGCATCCTGGGCTCTTCGGCGCTGGCCGGGATCGCGGGGTGGGCTGTTCTCTCGCGACGCAGTGAAGGCCATCTCACTGCTGTGATCCATCCCCGGGCGTGGAAGAAAATCCTGATTCCAAGTTTCCACTACGCCGGTTCCACGTTGATGTCCAGCCTTTATCGCCGGTCGGGACTGATATTAGTAAGGTGGTTCCTTGGCGACTTTGCGCTGGGAATTTATGCCGCGGTCACCCGGCTACTCGACCTGCTGCGCAGCTTCGTCATCATCATTTCACAAGTCCTGATGCCTAGAATGGCGCTTTCTGCCCGCTCGGGAGCGGGCTTCAGCCGGCTGGCCAGATTTTCGGTTGGGGTGATGGCGGTGATCAGCATTCCAATCGCGGCCGGCTTGTTTGGCACCGCTCCTTTGATTCTGCCCTGGGTGATGGGAGTGAACTTCGCGGAGGGCATCCCATTGTTGAAATGGATGGCGGCGTATATGGTCGCCGCCCCCATGGCATTCCTATTTGCGGGCACGATTCTGTTTTCCTTGGGGAGACATCGAGCTTTCTTCGCAGCTACCGGCGGCGGCGCAGCGACCGGATTAGTCTTATATTTCATTTTGATTCCGACGCTGGGTTTGCGAGGCGCAGGTCTCGCGTTCGTTCTGGCTGAATTTGCAGTCGCTGTGATTGCGTACGCACTCCTTCCCGAGTTACACGGCTCTTGGAGGAACCCGCTGATCGGGATTGCGTTGTGCGGATCCCTGCTGATGCTGGTAAGTATCAGAATTGTGACGGCTTACCTTAGTCAGGGGGTTGCCGTGATCGGGGTTGGTGTGCTTGTTTACGTGTTTAGCTGCGGGTGGTATGTGCGGAAGTACCTGACTGAGCAGGCGCAGGATCTCCGAGAATAGTCGAGGTCTCGTTCAATGCGTCTCCAGCGCCCGCGATTTTCAGCTTGACCCCGACTTCCGGCAAGCAGAGAATTGATGGCCACGCGTTGGCCGTGCCTCCCCGCACTGTTGGCGTAGCGTTCCTTGCTTACTAAATCGAGTATGGCCGTGCCCCTCACACGCGCAATCGGAACACGAATCCGTAGCGAACAACTCCTTGAGCGCGCGAAGAAGTCGGTTGCGGGCGGTGACAGCAGCACAATGCGGGTGTTGCCGTACCACCCTGCCCTGCTGATCGATCGTGGTGAAGGCTGCCATATCTGGGACGTTGACGGCAATGACTATATTGATTTGAACATGGCGTACGGGCCCTTGCTGTTTGGGCATCGCCCGCCGTTTGTCATAGAGAAGGTCGTCCGTCAGCTACAGGAGAAAGGCTCGCAGCTGGGCTTTCCACAAGAGTTGAACTTCCTGGTGGCGGAAAAGGTCAAGCAGTTATTCCCCAGCATCGAGCTTCTCCGGTTCGCGAACTCCGGGACTGAAGCGGTCGCGTCCAGTATTCGACTGGCCCGCGCGTTCACCGGACGGCCCAACATCATCTTGTTTGAGGGACACTATCACGGCTGGAGTGACGCAGTTTTTCACAAGTATCACGCATCGGAAGATATGGGTGACGAAGCGTTGCGTCCGGTCATTCCAGGGACGGAAGGGATGAACGGTGCGCCCCACGACGCCTTCGTCGTGCGTTGGAACGACGCCGCAGCCCTGTCTTCAGCGCTTGATCGCATGAGAGGTTCAGTGGCTGCCGTCCTCATGGAACCGGTGATGGGGAATGCGGGTGTGATACCTCCGCTGCCGGGGTATCTGGCTGCGGTAAGTGAACTGACTCGTGCCCACGGCGCATTGCTCATTCTGGATGAGGTGATAACCGGCATGCGTGTGGCCGCCGGCGGAGCCCAGCAACTGTTTGCAGTAACACCGGACCTCACGGTGCTCTCCAAGGCTCTAGGAGCCGGCTTTCCGATCGCAGCGTTTGGGGGTTCCGCGGAAATTATGGAATTGGTTGCCAGCGGGAGAATGTTTCATGGTGGCGTGTATGCGGGCAACGCCATGGTGCTCTCTGCGGCTAACGCCGTGCTGACGAAGGTGCTGGCGGAGCGAAGCACGCTTTATTTTGAATTAAACACGCGAGCCAACCAGCTGGCCGACGGCATCGGGGAAATTCTGCGGCGACGGAATGTGCACCACGTGGTGCAGCGCGTCGGCCCGATGATCGCCATGATTCTGACGAAGACGCCGGTTGACTCCCTTGAGGACTATCGCCAAGTCCGGAGTCATGCTGATTTCCCACGCTACATCGAGCTCCAGCACGCGCTTCTCGACAACGGAGTATACATCCATCCTAATCAGTACGAACCGATGTATCTTTCGACGGCCCACGGCAAGGAGGACGTCGATGAAGTCCTTTCGCGACTCGATGAAACCGTACAACACTGGCAGCGTTGAAGGCGGCGCGGAGTTTTCGGCCGAACCTCTGCTTAGCGCCTTTGAAGGCTTCCACGGCTGCTGGTTCGATCTTGACCTTAATATCAAGATCACCGCGGATGAATTGAAGCGGCTCAAGAGCGAACTGCTGGCGCAGATGACCAACCGTGGGTTATCGCCCGGCGATCGTATTTTGACTGCACTGCCGAATGGTCCGCTCTTTGCGGCCATTTGGGCTGCGAGCCTGGAGGCCGGAGCCTCCCCAATTCTGGCTCACAGCGACACTCCTGATCCCGAATTGGAGCGGATGGCAGCCCGGTGGGGAGCGAGGTTCCTCGCTACGGAAGCTCGCGGCGATGAAGACGGAAGCGGACTCCTTGCGGCGGGGCGGTTCGGAGGCATTCGCTGGCAACGACGAGAAAGCTGGGATGCCTACAGAGATCAACTCAGGCTGATCTCGCTGCCTCTACACCCGACCTCGGGGACTTCCGGCGGGCCGAAGGTTGCCGTCCGTCCCGGGGCTTGTGCTATCGCCGAACCCCGGCACTATATCGAAACTCTTTCCATTGATAGCTCCGACGCGATCCTGTGCGCGATTCCCATGAGCCATGCATACGCCTACGGGATGTGCTTCCTGGTTGCGCTTCTAACCTCGGCTCAATTGGTGTTCATGCGGCGGTTCGGTCCGGCCCTGGCGCATCGTGCGTTCAGCCAGATGAAAATCTCGATGTTCCCCGCCGTGCCGATCATACTGGATTCGCTGTTGGCTGCGCCCACCGCAGGATCCTTGGGTCGCCCACGCGTCGTACTTTCGGCGGGCACGCCGTTGCCGAGGAAGACGTTCGAAGAATTTCGCACCCGATACGGCCTCAGCGTACGCTCCCTGTATGGCACGACCGAGACTGGCGGGATTTCAATCGGGCTGGAGGAAGAAGAATTCACTGAGAGTGTCGGGATTCCGATGCGCGGAGTCGAAGTGGATTTGTCAGAGACGAGCGGCAAAGACGTCCGGGTAGTTCGTGTCCGTTCATCTTCGATGATGGCAGGTTACCTCGAAGGGAATAGAATCAGCCGCGACCAGATTCCGAGTGGCTGGTTTGAAACCGGAGACATTGCGCGGAGAGATGCCCAGGGCAGATTGCTCCTGCAAGGCCGCGTCTCGGAAGTCATCAACGTTTTCGGCTACAAAGTGATACCGCGCGAAGTGGAAGAAATCATTCTGATGCTGCCGCAGGTCGAGGATGTAAAGGTGTATGCCGGACGACACTTGGGACCGGACATCGTGGAAGCTGCCGTGGTTTGTCACGAGCCGGTTTCGGAGGCGCAAATTATCAAACACTGCGAGCAACACCTTGTCAGTTACAAATGCCCCACTGCGGTTCGATTCGTAGCGGCGTTGCCCAGGACCGCTTCTGGAAAGGTCGCCGTGGAGTGCCTGGCCGAGTAACCAAGACAACTTACGCAGCTGTAAGCTGCGTTTAAGTTGTTGGCAGGCAGCATGTTACACGTCGGCGATAAGCCTGTTGACCAGGGCCGGAGAGACGTGGTACTGTCCCTTCCCAAAGGGTGGGATAGTACTGAGTCAGGTCGCATACACCTTGCTCAACACTCTCTTTGTCCAGCGGTTTCAGTTCCCAACGGGCTGGATTCCGGAAGTTCAATGAAGTATCTTCGCACCGACGACTTCGGTCCTGGGATGGCAGCGTAATGTGTAAGTTTCCAGGCTTGCTGTCGGTGGGAATTTGATCCGGACCTCTTTTCTCTGAATGCCCACGCTGCCAGAGGGAGGACAATGTCACGCACAGTACGAACCCTCGCAATCCTCGCTACCCTCTTTATCGTCCTATTACCCGCTGTCCCGACTATCGCCACAAGCGGCAGCGCCGGCTATGCCAACTTAGAGGCTGCGCAGACGAACCCGCTTCGCCTCTCGGCGGACGGAACTCGTCTGTTTGCGGTTAATACGGCAAATAACTCTCTATCGGTTTTTGATGTGACCCAACCCGGCAATCCCACATTGCTGATTGAAATTCCTGTGGGTGTCGGGCCGGTTTCGGTCGACCCAAGAAGCGACGACGAAGCTTGGGTAGTTAATCAGGTCTCCAACAGTGTGAGTGTAGTTTCGGTATCACAGGGGATTGTGACCGACACAATCAAAGTTGGAGCCGGAACCGAGCCCATGGACATCGTGTTTGCTGGGCCGAATCAGGCCTATGTCAGCTGTTCCCGCAACAATCAGATTGCTGTCTTCGACGCCAGCACACACTTGTTAGTCAGCAACGTCCCGGTGTTCGGAGGCAGCCCGCGGGCTCTAGCGGTCAGCAACGACGGAAGTACGGTGTATGCTGCGTTCGCGATCTCCGGGAATGCCACAACCATCATTCCGATACCTCTGGCGCCGCCCCAGCCGCCGCCTGCGAATGGCGTCGTTTCAGTGCCTCCGCCGAAAGTGTCACTTATCGTATCGGCGAACGACCCAAAATGGAGTCACTACATTACGTTCAAAATGCCGGACAATGATGTCGTGTCTATTAGCACAGGCGCAAAGCCGACGGTGAGCGGTTACTATTCGGGCGTCGGCACCATCAACCTGGGCCTGGCGGTGAACCCGGTCACCGGCGATCTCTTTGTCGCCAACACCGATGCACTCAACCTGACCTTTTTTCAACCCACGCTGCGGGGACACTGGGTGAATAACCGCATCACCCGAATCCAGGTCGCAAACGGACAAATCACGCCGTTTGATCTGAATCCGAACATCAATTACAAGATCCTGCCCAATCCCCAGGCGCTGAGCACAGCTTTGGCCCAGCCCACGAATGTGGTGTTCGATCCGGGCGGCGCCTTCATGTATGTCGCGGCGTTCGGGACCGACCGCGTCGCCAAGGTGGACACTAACGGAAACGTCTTATCGGTCGTAGAGGTCTCCCTGCCCAGCGGGTCGGGGTCGAAAGCGGATCCGAAGAACAAGCGTGGCCCGAGAGGGTTGGCACTCAATGCGGCCGCCCAAACCCTGTACTCCCTGAACCGGCTCTCCAACACGATTTCCGTCATCCAGGCGCCGCAGATGATGGAATCGAGCGAGGTCTCAGTAGGAACGGATCCGACACCGGTCAAGATCAAGCAAGGGCGAGGCTTCCTGTATGACGCCAAGCTCTCGGGAAATGGCACCGGCGCTTGTTCATCCTGTCACGTGGATGCGGACATGGACCACCTGGCTTGGAATCTTGGTGATCCTGGTGGCAAGATGAACTTCGTGATTCAGAAGGGCGTGAAAGTCCTGTTCCATCCGATGAAAGGTCCCATGGTCACCCAGACCCTGCGCGGCTTGGTGAACCTGACGCCATACCACTGGCGGGGAGATTTCACAACCTTTTCATCGTTTAATGTCATTTTCGACAAGCTGATGGGGAACGTCGAGCTTTCCAACGCTGATCTCAGCATCTACACCACTTTCATCAACAGCGTTCTGTATCTGCCTAATCCTTACGAGAACCTTGATCGTACGCTTCCTACTTCCCTGGCCGGGGGAAATCCTGTGTTGGGAGAAATAGACTTCATGACCGTGAAAGGCACCGGTTTTGGCCGGACCTGCGACAACTGTCACACCGCGAATCCTGGTCCCGGAACAAATCGTCTGATACAGCCTGGTTTTATCCCCCAGCCAATCAAAGACCCTCATCTCAGGAACGTCTATCAGAAGTTGCTCTATACCCGGCACAACGCGACCAGCATCGACGGATTCGGGATGGAACATGACGGCAACATTTCCATACCTGCGGATTTGCTCTCCCAGAAGAATTTCAACGGGTACACCAGCCAGCAGAAGACCGATATGACTTCCTACCTGCTTTGCTTTGACACTGGGACGGCCCCGGCGGTGGGCTACACGATCACCCTGACGTCCGCCAACGTGAACAACCAGCAGGAGCAGAACGACTGGGCAACTCTTCAGTCCCAGGCAGCCGCGAACATTGATCTGATTGCCCGAGGGACGATCCAGGGGCAGGTTCATGGCCTGTTGTACCAACCTGGAACCGGCACTTACCTTAGCGACACCAACGCGCAATATACTCAGGCTCAATTACAAACGTTCATTCTGAATGGGGACACGCTAAGCCTCCAGGGCGTCTATCCGGGGACGGGTACACCCTAAGGTTATGAACAGGCTCGCCGCTTTCAGCCACTTTGGGCCGCAGCCAGAGAGGACTGCCGCGATTCTGAGTCTTCTTGAATTTAGTGAAGGCGGCGAACCGCTGCTCCGGATCCCACCCCAGCCGTGTTAGCATTTGCGATCGCTGTTACCCAACCGGCCCGTTCGCCAGGAGGTTGTCATGCAGTGGATGCAGATCTACGACCCACTCGGTCATTGGTGGCTGTCCACACTGGTTGCGGCTTTCCCGATCATCGTTCTTTTCGGACTGCTGGCCGGCATCAAAGTAAAGCCGCATTGGTGTGCCATAGCTGGTGCCGCTACCGCCATAGCGGTTGCCATCCTCGTCTTCAAGATGCCTCCGGCGCTCGCTGCCATTAGCTTTGGGTACGGAGTCGCTTTCGGCCTGTTGAAGATAGCCTGGATCGTTCTGGCCGCTGTGTATCTCTACGACATTTCCGTCGAGACCGGACAATTTGAAATCATGAAGGAATCAGTAGCCGGAATCACTCCTGACCGCCGGCTACAAGTCTTGCTGGTCGCTTTTTGTTTTGGCGCCTTCATTGAAGGAGCCGCGGGTTTCGGCGCGCCGGTGGCAATCGCCGGGGCATTTATGATCGGGCTCGGTTTCAAACCCTTCCACGCGGCCGCATTGAATCTGATTGCCAACACCGCGCCAGTGGCTTGGGGAGCGATCGGCACTCCGGTTCACACCCTGGCGGCTGTAACCGCTCTGCCGGAATCCGACCTCAACGCAATGCTCGGCCGGATTCTTCCTTTCACGGCAATCATCGTCGCCTTTTGGCTGGTGAAAGCCATGGTCAGTTGGGAGGAGACCTTTGAAGTCTTTCCCGCCATCCTGGTGGTCGGTATCTCATTCGCTCTAACCCAGTTCTTCTGGTCGAACTATGTGGACAGCAATCTGGTCGACATTATGGGAGGCGTGGTATCGATTGTTGCCACCCTGATTTTCCTGCGGTTCTGGAAGCCGAAGAAGATTTGGCGGTTCGACTATGACGACAAGATCTCCGCTCTTCCTGCGTCGACGGAGATTACCGATGAGGCCGGCGGCGAGTGGCCGGCAGCGAAGATCGATGGATCGGTCAAAATGCGCACTTACACCGCGTGGCACGTGCTAAAGGCTTGGATGCCTTTCGCCGTCTTGTCACTCTTCGTACTCCTCTGGGGACTGCCGTCGATAAAGCTCGCCATGAACCGGGCCACCACGCCTGCGTTTCGAGTCCTGCTTGCCGATGGCAGGGTCCGACCCGGGCCGCCAGGCTGGGATGTGCCCTACCTGCACAACGCGATTTCTCGCGCCGTGCCTGTGGTGGCAAAGCCGACTCCTGAAGCCGCGCGATACGATTTCAACTGGCTCTCAGCTACAGGCACCGGGTGTTTTCTAGCGGCTATCGTTTCCGGATTGTTGCTCGGCCTGAGTCCAATGCGATTGATGAAGACCTTCTGGAAAACGCTGGTGCGGATGCGGCTCGCCATGATTGCAATTTCATTCATGCTGGGCCTCGGCTACGTGACGCGCTACTCCGGCCTGGACGCGGTATTGGGCCTCGCATTCACCCGCACCGGGTGGCTTTATCCGTTCTTCGGTACATTTCTGGGATGGCTGGGTGTTGCGCTAACTGGCAGCGACACCTCCTCCAACGCTCTGTTCGGGAGCCTGCAGAGAATTACCTCTCAGCAACTCGGCATCGACCCGGTTTTGATGTGTGCGGCCAACAGCGCCGGGGGAGTGATGGGAAAAATGGTGGACGCACAGTCCATCACCATCGCCACGTCTGCTACCGAGCAGGTGGGCAATGAAGGAATCATTTTCCGCTTTGTGGCGTGGCATTCGGTTGCTCTCTGTTCTATCGTGGGAGTGATTGTGATGCTGTACGCCTATGTCTTCCGAGCCGCCGTGCCGCATGGGTTGCTGTTCGTAAAATAGCAGTCAAGAGGAGTTGATCCTAGTGAAGGGAAAAATCGGAATTGTAACCGGGGCCAACGGAGGCCTTGGAAGCTTCGTGACGCAAGCTCTGCTGGATGCCGGAGCGACGGTGGTCGGCGTATCCAGGGACATTCAACAGTCGAAGTTCAGCGGCCCGGCCTTTACCGCGCTGCCTTCGGACCTCTCGACCGCGACGGGAGCCGCGAGCATGGTGGCAGACGTTATAACCCGCTTCGGAAAACTGGACGTGCTTGCGCACACGGTTGGAGGATTTGCCGGGGGCAAGTCCATTGCCGAGACTGACGACGCTACTTTTCAGCGGATGTTTGATGTGAATCTCAACAGTACGTTCTACCTCTTGCGCGCGGCGATTCCGGCCCTTCGCAAGACTGGCAATGGACGCATCATCGCCATTGGCAGCCGCGCTGCTCTGGAACCCGGCGCGGGAGTCGGCGCTTACAGCGCGTCGAAGGCGGCGATGGTGTCTTTGATTCGAACGGTGGCTCTCGAAAACAAAGATGCCGGACTCACCGCCAACGTGATTCTGCCAGGCACGATCGATACTCCCGCGAATCGCAAGGCTATGCCGAAGGCAGATACTTCCAAGTGGGTGCAGCCCGCGACGATCGCTAGTCTGATTGCCTGGCTGGCCGGTGAATCGGGAAAAGACGTGAACGGGGCAGTGATCCCGGTTTACGGGACCGATGTTTGAGACAACTTTTCAATGGCGGAGACCGGGGCCGGCGCACCTAGAAGCTGAACCAGACTATTGGGACCGCAGCACAGCCGGTTGAAACGTTGAAGGTCGGCGCGTAATTCTTTGTCCTGCTGCAAAGCACCGAGAGTAGCTTTCAGGATGGCCGCCGCGTGCAGGTCCGCCGGAACTGCCATCCGGTAATGCATCCACTTGCCCTCACGCCGTGCGGCGACGATGCCTGCCCTCCTCAAATAGGCCAGATGCCGCGAGATTTTCGGCTGCGGCACGTCAATTACCGTCACAAAATAGCAGACGCAGATTTCCTGTTCCGCCATCAGGTGCAGGAGCCGCAACCGTGTGCGGTCGGCCAAAGCGCGAAACAGCTGCTCCAGCGGGTATTTCTTCGGCATCATGAAAATCATGATACAACAAATATGCCTTGACATATATGTATCTTGCTTGATACGGTGTACGTATTCGCTACCGCGAATATGATGTTGGAGGCAGATATGTCGTCAGATACCGCAATCGCTTTGAAAGCCCATCTTGCCATCAACGTACGCAATGTCGAACGCAGCATTGTTTTCTATCGCAAACTGTTTGGCATTGAGCCCAGCAAGGTCCGTCGCGGCTACGCCAAATTTGATGTGCAGAACCCGCCCTTGAACTTCACTCTGAACGAAGCGCCCTTCAAGGACGCTGGCGCGCTGTCGCATATGGGCATCCAGGTGGCTTCGACGACCGACGTATTCAGTGTGCGAAAGAAATGGGTGGAAGCCGGTCTCATTACCCGCGACGAGATGCAGACCGAATGTTGCTATGCGAAACAGGATAAGACCTGGGTCCACGATCCCGACGGCAACGAGTGGGAAGTGTTCGTGGTACTGGAAGACAACCTGCCGGAGAGAGTGAGCCAGGGGTCAACTGGCACCACGGCTTGTTGCGCGCCGGGCTGCTGCCAACCCACGCCGGAGCACAGCAGTGTCTAAAGCAAGAGTATTGTTTCTCTGCACCGGCAACTCGGCGCGTAGCCAGATGGCGGAGGGCTACCTCCGCCACGTTGCAGGCAATGAGTTCGAACCGTTTAGCGCCGGAATTGAACCAAAGGGCATGAATCCGCTGGCGGTCGAGGCCATGAAGGAGATTGGAATCGACATCTCGCGTCAGTCTTCAAAAGACGTCAAGGAGTTTCTCGGGCAGGCCATTCCATATGTGATCACTGTTTGTGATAACGCGAAGTCACGCTGCCCAATCTTTCCCAGTACCTACAAATTCCTGCATTGGAGCCTGGTAGATCCCGCCGAGGCCTCGGGATCGCACGACGAGAAACTAGCCGTATTCCGGCGGGTGCGGGACGAAATCGCGCAGAGAATCCAGCAGGAACTCTTGACGCCCGCCGCGTCCCAAAAATGAGCGCGTCGCTCGCCAAGCGTAGCGTATGCGAAGGCATCGGCACTGCAATGCTCGTTGCCGCAGGGGTCGGTTCCGGCATTATGGCTGAGCGGTTGGCCGGAGGCAATGTAGCGCTGGCGCTCCTGGCCAATACTTTGGCCACGGGCGCGGCGCTCGTCGCCTTGATACTGACCTTCGCGCCTGTCTCTGGTGCCCATCTCAATCCGGTAGTAAGTCTCGCGATTGCCCTGCGTCGCCAAATGCCCTGGCGTGAGGTTCCCATCTACCTCGGTGCCCAGTTCGCAGGCGGCGTGCTCGGCACCGTCATGGCCCATGTAATGTTTTCCTGCGAATGGTATTCGCCGTCTCGTCATCAACGGTCGGGATTCGCTCAGCTGATCAGCGAAGGTGTGGCCGCATTCGGGCTACTCTGCGTGATTTGGGGATGTATGAGAGTGCGCTCCGCTCTGGCGACCCCGGTTGCAGTGGCGAGTTACATCGTCGCTGCTTATTGGTTCACGGCGTCCACCTCGTTCGCCAATCCGGCCGTCACCTTGGCGAGGACAATCACCGACACATTCACCGGTATCCGTCCTGTGGACGCTCCCGCCTTCGTCGTAGCGCAGATCATCGGAGCATTGCTGGCCACATGGCTGTTCGCGTGGCTGGAGCAAGATCGAGAGCTGGCATGATCCTACAACAGCATCCCCGCGATCGCTGCTGACATCAGGTTGGCCATGGTTCCGGCCAGCATGGCGCGAATGCCGAGCCGGGCTAAGTCACCGCGCTTATTTGGCGCCAGCGCGCCGATTCCGCCGATCTGGATTCCTATCGAACCAAAATTCGCGAATCCGCACAACGCAAAGGTGGCGATGGTGAACGAGCGCGGATCGAGCATCGCCCGTTGCGGCCCCAGCATGGAGTACGCCACAACCTCATTGAGCGCCATCCGCGTCCCCAGCAGGTTGCCAATGGCCGCGCAATCGCGCCAGGGGACACCCACGATCCATGCCACGGGAGCGAACAGCGTCCCAAGAATTGTTTCCAGGCTGGCCGGGAACCAGGAAATTCCCACATGCGCCAGGCCATTGTGAATACCGCCCAGAATGCCGTTGGTCAGTGCTACCAGGGCGAGAAATGAAATCAGCATGGCCGCGATGTTGAGGGCGAGATGCAAGCCGTCCGTGGTGCCGCGCGCAATCGCGCCCAGCAGGTTTTCTTGTTTCTCTGCTGCCGTTTCTTCTTCACTCATCAGCACGCGACCGGCGGTCTTGGGTTGCCCGGTCTCCGGCACCAGCATTTTCGCAATCACAATCGTTCCCGGCGCGGTCATGATTACGGCGCTGAGGATGTGCTTGGGTTCAACCCCGAACGCGATATACGCCGCCATGATTCCACCTGACACGTGCGCCATGCCGCTGGTCATCACCGTCATCAGTTCGGAGCGTGTCATCTCCGGCAGGAAAGGGCGGATGGTGAGCGGAGCTTCGGTTTGCCCCATGAAAATACTGGCGGCCACATTCAGTGACTCGGCGCCGCTCGCACCCATGAAACGCGTCATTACTCGCGCCGCCTGGCGAACCACGAATTGCATGATCCCGTAGTGATAAAGAATCGCGAAGAATGCGGCGATGAAAATGACTGTGGGCAGTACCTGAAAGGCGATGTAGAAACCCAGACGCCCACCCGGCTTTCCCAGGTCTCCGAACACAAACTGCGATCCGAAGGAGGAATAACTGAGCAGGCGGTTGACCACGTCGCCGGCCTTCTGGAAAATCGTCCGGCCGACTTCAACTTTAAGCACGAACACCGCGAAAGCAAACTGGAGTGCCAGGCCCCATGCCACCGTCTTGCCGCGAATGGCGCGCCGGTTGGTGGAAAACAGGAATGCCAGGCCCAGCATCGTCAAAATTCCGAGAATCCCGGTGAGGCGCCCCATGCCTTTCTCCACACGCCGCGACTAACCCACATTGCACGGCGAAGTTCGGGCCTGATTGTAAACCTTTGGAAGTGAACCGGGCAGGCGTTCTCAGTCGGTGCCGGGCGGAAGGACCTGGCGCAACAGATTCCAGTCGTTCAATACTTCAGTCTGCGATGCGCGCGGGCTGTCGCTGGACCGCAGCTCCTCCTGGAGGCGCGCAGCCAGCAGCTCTTTCGCCAGGTCCGGTGGAGTACCGTTGTTCAGAATGTTTTTCCGTGCGATACCCACATCGACCCACTGCTCATCCATCTGCACACGAATCGTGACATGTCCGAATTCATCAAGGCGAGGTTCGGAACCGTTTTCCAGGTGCTCCCATATCTTTTCAGTCTTGCGGGGCTTTAGCTCAGGCGTCGCCTGCGCCAGCATGGTGTTGAGCTCATGCTGGTAATTACGCCGCTCTGCGGTCGCCAACGGAGGCTCCGGAGGCTGTCCTGGCGCCAGCACCAGCGCATTTTTCTTGGGATCAAATCGGCCTCCGCCGCTGATGTAGGCCGCCGCCATGGCCCCTGCGGCCACGGGTTCGAACACAGCCACCGGCACGATATATTTCTTCGATTTCAGCAACGATTCGACGACTCCATGCACCGTGGTGCTGCGGGGTACACTGCCCGGCACCTGCGGGATCACAAAGCTGGACGATTGCAGCTCAGGATGCCGCGCGCTGAATTTCACCAACAGTTTCGCGATGTGTTTGGGTGTGGTAATGCCCATGTCTGCAACTACATTGCGGTGCAGCGTCCTGGGATAGTAAAAGTTGATGACTCCGCGTGCGAAGTCGGCGCAATTGTGCGCCAGCAGATTGAAGTGCGACTTATTATTTCGCTGGTTGTATACGCGGATGAAATCATCATCACGATGCGCGCTGGTTTCGATCTGGTAGCCATAGATCGTCCGGTCGTAAGACGATCCCACCAGTTGGGTCCAATTCCCGCTGGGTGGCTCTCCGTTGGGTTGGTCGGGCGCGATCGCTTCCAGATAGGTTTTCCGGTACTGATTGCGGAGAAAGGCAACGACCTTGGGATTGACGAACAGTGGAACTTCCTCCGGTCCTTCCACCGCATAGAGGTAGGGAATGAGAGGAATTGCAATCCAGTCGTAGCCCGCAATCTTGTTGTAGCGGCTGATCACCACTCCGGTCTCGCCTGGCTTGCAACGCCGCAACTGCACCGGAGTTTCTGGACACACCCGGTCCAGATAGACGGCAGCGTGCCCCGTCGCAGTGAAGGCGCCAAAGTGCCCGTAAGGCTCTTCCAACAGCAGGGTCGCATCCGCGTGCGCCCGCGGTAAAAGCAACAGGCAGACCAGTACCGCCAGGGTTTGCAGACACCGATATGTAGTGCGAACCGGCATTGTTGTCCTCTTAAAGTTAAACTCGGACTCGCGCCATCAGTTGCGCAAACTGGGTGTTTCTGCTGACGAAAGTAACCCACACAAAACGCGGGCCGACGCCCTTTTGGAATGGCTCAAACGCGGAACCGCAGAACTAATGGCTTAGATGCGCAGGTCACCAAGAGGCGATGCTTAAACTAAATCCTTAACAACTAAGGTAGATAGGGTATTGCAAAAGGCACCTGGCGGGGCTTCTATTCGATGCCTAGTTGCTTTCTGGCTTCCGGGCTGAGACGTTCCGGCCCCCAAGGCGGAGTCCAGACCACGTTTACACTGGCGTTGCGAATGCCGGGTAATTGTTCAAGTCGAGCCTTGACTTGTTCACTGATGGTCACGTGCGCCGGGCAGCCTTGTGAGGTCAGTGTCAGATCGATGGTGACGTCTTGGCGCTCCTCGGACTGATCGGCTGCAGCAGGATCAAAGCGAACCCCATAGATCAGCCCGAGATCCACGATATTCACAGGAATCTCAGGATCGTAGCACTGCTTCAACGCGCCCAAAACGTCATTTTCAGTAACAGTGGACATGGCATACTCCCAAACGATAAGTTTACCTCACCTTATGACTCCTGAACTGAAGCAGAAGATTCAAATCTCGCTGGGGGCGGCGATCCTGATCGCCGGCGCCCGGACGGCCTACATTCTTTACCAGCGTTATGAGGAGGCGCATCCTGCCGCGACCCGGGAGCTGCCGCTGAATGCGGATTACTACGTCGTGCCCAAGAAGCTGCATGCTTACGACTTGCAGTCGGCAAAGGAGTTGACCAAGCAGCCGGTCTGGGTCAAGGAGGGCTATCGCTACACCTACTATCCCTACCAGCACGGTCACGCCGATTTCAAACAGGAAGCAGGGCTGCTCCTACCCATCGAAAAGCTGCAAGTTACGGACGTGGTTACGGAAGCGACGCCGGGGTCGCCTGGACAGCGGCAAGTCCTGGCGGTGTTCGAAAAGGACGGCAAGAGCTACGCAGTTCCTGTCGGCTCAGTGAAGGGCAGCGACTACCAGATCTATTCCGACGAGATGCTCTACATTCAAGACCCTCACGAACTCTACAAGCACTGGACACCCGAGACCTGGGCGGCGATCGAACAACATCAGGTGAAGCCGGGAATGAATGAACTGCAGGCGGATTTTGCCATCGGCATGGGCATTCCCGAGCGCTCCAGCGATCCGCAGCAGGTGAAGACGGTGAACTATCCCAACGGCGGCAAGCCGGTGAGCATTACGTATCGCGACGGCAAGGCCGCCGAGATCAGGAACGGATCTTGAGTGCCGACTATTTGATGGGCGGAGAATCCGCGCTGGCTGACTTTTCCGCGTCGCCGTGGATTACGCCGTCTTCAGCGGAATAAAACGACCGATGGTCGGAGTCGATTTGCTTGGGAGTAAGCAGCAGATCGAACCCGTCCTTGTGGGGTTTGAAACTGACGGTGTAATCGCCGCGGTCGGGGTTGACCATTCGGCGGGTGAACGATCCGGTGTGAACCAAATCGGCGAGGGAAGCGGCATATTTTTGATTTTTTCGATTGTAGAGACGTTGCGCCCTCAGCACGGTGCGCATGTAGCCCAGGGCGACGGCTTCGGAGTCGGAATGAGCGGGATCGCCGGGGAATTTGGGTTGATATGGGGTCTGCGCAGTGGCGAAAAGCGCTGCCCCCATCACTCCTGCTAGAGCCCAGCTTACCTGCCAACGGTAACCATTTTTCATCGCCTTCTAACTCCTTCTTTTTAAACCGCTTTCTATGTTACTCCCGTAATTGCCTTACCCTTGACGAAGCTTTCTATCCGGGATGAATGCAGCTATTCTAAGGCCCATACATCGCTCTTAGGAATTACTATGAAAGCGACTGCCGCAAAAACTGCACTTGCGAAAAAACCACCCATCCGCTTGGCTGTGGTGGAAAGCGACCCACTACGGTTCGTAGGATTTCGAGCGTTGTTTGACAACGAATCCGATTTCGAGTTGGTTTCCGCATCCCTGGCGGAACTCGGCACGCTGCAAAACATCGATCTGGTGCTGTTGGGCAACCGCACCGGTCACAATCTGTTTGATGTGATGGCCGGCATGAAGGCTGCACGGCCCGACCTGCGAATTATTGTGACGGGCTCCGGCATCGACGAAGAAACCATTCTCAAAGCTATTGCCGCTGGCGCGAAAGGCTACGTAGACGAAGCGGCATCGCCTGCGGAATTTGTGCAGGCGATCCGAGTAGTCAACGAAGGCTCGGTGTGGGCTCCCCGCCGCGTGCTCTCCATGTTCATCGAGCGTGTGTCATCCTCCCCGGGGAGAATTTTTCCTGCGGGCCGCGTGACTTTCACGGATCGCGAAAAAGAAGTTCTGGAAATGCTGGTGGCCGGGCGTTCCAATAAGGAAATCGGCGCAGCTTTGGGGATTGAAGAACGCACCGTCAAAGCCCACGTCGCGAAGCTGATGCGCAAAGTGGGTGTGCAAAACCGGATTGCCCTTTCCGTGCATGCCATCACTCACTCGCTGGTGACCGCGAAGTAGGCGGTTACCGGGGGACAGTGACCTTCGTAATCTTGCCAGCTTTCCCACCCTGCCGCATACTCGCTTCACCTACCACAGAACCTGGGAGACGGGGTTGGGAACGGGGATTTAGGGTCACCGTTGCCGACCCCGCATTTTTTTGTTCTGAAAGCGACTGCCTCTCCTTCGTAGCTTCGCAACCTCACCATTCCAGCCCACCTCGCGACCGGCAACCAATCGGCAGATTCATGAATCTCTTAGGCTTAGGGGCGTGTGAGTTCGCGTGCGGGAATGGCAGAGCAAGTCGACTGCGGGTTTGACACAGGATTTCCCGGATGCTACCGTCCCACATTCCCGCCACATGCGTCAGCGACTTGAGTACGCGCTTGCCTGGATACTGATCAAGTTCATTGGATCATTGCCGCGCCCGCTGGCCAGGGCGGCTGGGATCACTCTGGCCTACATGGTTTATCTGCTGCATGTGCGCCTGCGCCGGGTGGGTATGCGCAACCTGGCGCTGGCATTTCCAGAAAAGAGCAAGCGTGAGCGTAAGCGGATCCTGCGCGGGGAGTTCCGTTCGTTGGGCCGGCAGTTGGCTGAAGTCACGCTGTTCCCCAAGTACACCCTGGAAAACGTGACGCGGGCCGTGGTCTACGATGGATTTGAGAACTACGAGCGCGCTTTTGCCCGCGGCAAAGGAGTCCTGTTTCTCACCGGACATCTCGGCGGGTGGGAATTGTCAGCCTTTGCCCACTCGTTGCAAGGCCATCCCCTGCACGTTCTCATGCGTCCCCTGGACAACGTTTACCTGGACAACCTGACGCGGCGTTACCGCACCATGCACGGCAACCGAACGCTCGACAAGGACGGTTCGCCACGCGCCCTGCTGGCCGCCATGAAGGCGGGCGAAGTGGTGGGCATTCTGATGGATACAAATATGACCCCGCCGCAAGGGGTGTTTGTCGATTTCTTCAGCACGCCGGCATGTACGGCGGTCGGGCTGGCCAGGGTCGCGCTGCGAACCGATGCCGCGGTGGTACCCACGTTCACGATCTGGGACCCGGTCTTGCGCAAATACCGGCTGCGTTTCGATCCTGCCGTGGAGCTGGTTCGCACGGGTAACGACGAAGCCGATGCAGTGACGAATACCGCTCGCTTCACCAAGATCATCGAGGACTACGTGCGGCGATACCCCGATCAGTGGCTGTGGGTACATCGCCGCTGGAAGACCCGACCGGAAGGGGAGAAGGCACTCTATTAGAAGCTACGGTCGGCCTTGATTGCTGAGAATCACCCCTGCGGACCGTCATTGAATCCCTGGGCGCTACCGTGCGGTCGATTCGAACATCGCCAGTCGCTTTTACGACATCCATTGACACAATAACGAAAGTACGCAGACGCGATAGGGATTAAGTTGAGGCTGAGGCTGATTAGTCGGTGGTTGTCCCCCGGGAGGAGCAGTCATGGAGCGAAATACTGTTGTCCGAAGTTCGAGATTGTTTAGAAGAGTTCTCTTGCTAGCCACAATCGGAGCCTGGCTTGTGCTGGCGGCTGCGCCCACCTTAGCCGCTGTCGATGCAGGATCGTGTTCCGCAAACTCGGGGAGTCGTCAGATGGATTTCTGGCTCGGCGATTGGACGGTGACGTATCCCGGCATGGCGGGCAGCGCGGCCAGCAGAGTGTCGCTCGATCTCGATAGATGCCTGCTGGTCGAGAGCTGGGACGGGGGAAAGGGACATAGTGGCAAGAACTTGTTCGCTTACAGTTCGGACGACAAAAGTTGGCACGGTATGTTCGTAGACAATCAGGGCCGCGTCCACATATTTGAAGGAAAAGTTGCAGCGGACGCAGCCGAGTTTACCGGACCTAGCTCTGGCCCCGATGGACGAACAGTTCTGAATAGAATTAAGGTGACGCGCCTGGCTGGGAACAAGGTTGAGCAGTCGTGGGAAAAATCGTTGGACAATGGCGTCACCTGGAAGATGGAATTCCGCGGGGAGTACTCACGCAAGAATGCCAGTTAGTCGGGCCTCTTGCTCCCTCTCAGAACCAGTCGCTGCGGTAGGCGACCCACCAGCTCACGTAAATGATCGGGATAGTGGCGGCCAGCGCCCACCAGATCGGCAGAACGATGTCCGCAAGTATTCCGAGCACCGTAAAGCTGATCCAGAAGATCTTGCGTTCCATACTTGCATTCTAGCCCCGGCTTTCCTTTCCCGCGGCAAACGTATAAAAAGGTGCAATGGGGCGTTCGGTCACGGATCGGTCGGTCGCTGATCGTTCGACCAAGGAAGTGTCCGATCATGTGCACGCCCGGCTGGTGGGCGATGGCTCCGTCCGGCTGCGTGGGATTGCCAGCGTTGCGTCGGCTTCGCCGGGCGACTTGGTATTCGTGGAAGATGAGAAACATCTGGCCGCTGCTTTGCAGTCGAAGGCCTCGGCGGTTCTCGCGGGAGAATTTGCTGCGGGAACGGCGAGTGCCAAACCTCTGTTAATACACACTCAGCCACGCCTGGGATTTGCCCGGGCAGCACGATTGTTCAATCCACCCTCAGAACTGAAGCCCGGAATCCATCCCAGCGCGGTTGTACATCCTTCCGCGAAAACGGGAAACGGAGTAACGGTGACCGAGCGCGTGGTCATAGGCGAAGGCGTACAGATCGGCGACGGCACGCGCCTCGGTGCGGGCTGTGTGATTGGTGCGAATGTGATTGTAGGACATGATTGTGAGCTATATCCCAACGTCACGATTTATCCCGGGGTGCGGTTGGGTGATCGTGTGGTCGTTCACTCCGGCGCGGTGCTGGGCAGCGACGGCTTCGGCTATGTGCGCGACCGGGCAAACGGCAAGCACGAGAAGTTCCCGCAGATCGGCCGGCTCGAGATTGAAGACGACGTTGAAATCGGGGCAAATTCCACCATCGACCGGGGAGCGCTGGAGGTTACTCGAATTGGCCGGGGAACTAAGATCGACAATCTGGTGCACGTGGGACACAACTGCCAAATTGGAGAAGATGTGGTGATTGCGGCCCAGACCGGGCTTTCCGGCAGCATCACCATCGAAAAGAATGTCGTGCTGGGCGGACAAGTGGGCATCGGCGAGCACGCGCGCATTGAAGAAGGCGTGATGCTGGGCGGCCAGGGAGGCGTTCTCCCCAACAAAGTGCTGCGCGGAAATGGCGTGGCTTTTTGGGGAACTCCGGCGAAGCCGCTGCGGGAATACTTGAAGCAGTTGGCAGCGCTGGCCCGGCTGGCGAAGAAGGAGTAGTGGCCTGTGGCAATTGTGGTGGTGGGTGGGCATTCGCGAAGCGTAGGCAAGACCAGCGTGGTGGCTGGTCTGATTGCTGCGTTGCCAGAGTTCCAGTGGACAGCTTTTAAGATCACGCAATACGGCCACGGAATCTGCTCGCAGAATGGCGAGTCCTGCCACTGCGCAACCGACGACCACAGTTGGGCGATATCAGAAGAAAGAGATCGCACGGCGGACTCCGACACTTCACGGTTTCTGGCAGCTGGCGCTGCGCACGCGTGGTGGGTTCGCACCGAGCAGGGCCGCTTGGCGGAAGCTCTGCCCACAATCCGCCGCAAATTGAAGGATGCGCAGAATGCGATTCTCGAGTCGAACAGCATTCTGAAATTTGTGAAGCCTGATCTTTACCTGACAGTTCTCGATCCGGCGACCTCAGATTTCAAGCGCTCAGCGCAGGAATTTCTAGACCGGGCGGATGGGATCATTTTGCACGAGGCGAACGGAGAGCACGCCTGGAGCGGAGTTTCGCTCAAACCGGTTGTTGCCTGTCCAACGTTTCACATGAAGCCACCGCAGTACGTCACGCCGGAATTGGCGGAGTTTGTACGAGACCGGCTGGGAATTCATCACCAGACAGAGCACTGAGGAGCACAGCAAGTGCGCATTTCCTCTGTGTTCTCTGTGCCCTCGTGGCGAAAATTACTGGCTCGAATACATTTCTATAATCCGCTCAATCGCCCGGCGGCAGACAGCGCAAAACGAATCGTGCCGGGTAAACATGATGCAGTTCTCCTGCGGCCGGTAATAACCGTGGGCCTCATAGTCAGCACCTTCGAACGCTCCGACCTTATCCGAATACTTGTCGCCCGCCAGCATGGTGTCTTCTTTCTGGCGTTCTTCTTTAAAAAGCTTGTCCATCTCAGATTCAGGACGCTTTTGCGCTCGAATTTCGCGGCGCTGGGCTTGGATCTCGTGCTCCATGGCCTCGAACTCTGCTTTACGCCACGAGGTCGGCACCGGCGTCGCGGCGACCACCAGGTCTTTCCACTTCAGGTTCGCGGGATCAAGCAGAGCAGTGGCATTCGGCTCCCACGGTTCAATCTTCTTGGAGGGCGGGAGATACGCCACCTGCGAGGTGTAATATTCGTCGGCCAGGCCTGCGATGTGATGGCCGAACTCGTGCACGAAAACATAAGGCGCCCACTCGCTGTCAGCCGCCACGGTCGCGTAAAGATTGAAGATTCCGCCGCCACCGTAGGTTTCGCCATTCACAAGGATTTCAATGAATTCATACGGCGCGTAGGAGGCATAATCGCGGAGGGCGCGGTTCTCCGGAGTCAGAATGTAGCGCTCAGTATCGAAGGTGTCGTACGTCGTGCCTAAAGGCGAGCGGCGATGAATCCCGTTAGACGGGCGCGAAATGCCGGACTCTTCCGCTGGCGGACAGAGTCCCCAGACATTGAAATCGCTGCGGTGCTCGCGGAAAGGTGAGCGGGTAAACAAGATCTCCGTGAAGTGTCGCGCGTCGGTCTCGAATTTCGCGCGCTCGGCAGCGGTGTAGCCATCGCCCATAATCAGCAGATCGACTTTGGTGGAGGGCTCGCCACTGTTCTGAATGGTCAGCAGCGGCCCGGGTGAGGGTGGGCGCGAAGTGTCGATAAACTTCTCCTTGGGATCGATGCGAGTTGTCCATATCTCGTGAAACTGGCCTTCGTCGCGCCTCTTCAGCACAATCTTGACCGGCGCTTCAGGAGCAGGGAAGCGCAGCGACTCGGAAAATGTCCGGCTGACGTTTTTCGCTTCTTCGGTGGTGATCCATTCGCCGTACACGGAGCTGAATCCGCGCGAGTAAAGCAAACGTCCGCTGGCCTGGTCACGCACTTCGAAGAAGTAGTTGCCGAGATTGGTGTCGTCGAGGGTCTTGGCCATGTCGCCGGCCCAGGGCAGCGGTTCGATCACAATACGATCGACGCTGAATAATTCGTGGGTTGCGTCGCCGGTGTGGAAGTAGTCGAGACGCATGGTCGCCGGCGCGGCGAAGGCGGCCAGCGACAGACAGAACAGCAGCGGGAAGACGAGTACGGATTTGTAGCGCATGGTCAGCATTGTAGGGAAACAGACCAAAGCAAACAACGGCGGGAGCCAAAACCGGTTATCAGTATTGGTTTCGTGCCCCTGGCATAACGCGTTTGTTATCCTGCGGTGTGGGGCAAATTCACAAGAGCGCGTGGTTATTGGTCCTGCTTTCGGCAGCATTGCAAATTCTAGTCTTTCCGCTGCCCAATCTTTACGTTCTGGGCTGGGTTGCGATGGCGCCTCTTCTGATTGCCCTGTTGCGAGCGCGGCCGCCCGAGACACTGCAAATCCGCGCCGGAATCAAACTGCTTCCCGCCAGGCCCCTACAAGCGTTTCTGATGGCCTACGTCTGCGGAATCCTGTGGTATGCCGGAACCTGCTATTGGATCTACAGCGTAATGCGCCAGTACGGCGGAGTGAACACCCCAGCGGCGCTGTGGATTCTGGTTCTCTTCTGCATGTACCTGGCCATCTACCACGGAGTCTTCGGCCTGCTCATCAGTCTGTTCGCCGGCAGTAGTCTCTTCAGTCGCCGGGCGCTGCTGCTGTCGCCGGTGGCATGGGTCGCAGTCGAACTGGCACGTACGCGCATCACAGGGTTTCCCTGGGACCTGCTGGGTACGAGCCAGGTGGACAACATTCCATTGGCCCGAATCGCAACCGTGACAGGCGCATACGGCCTGTCGTTCGAAATCATGGTGGTGAACGCGGCCTTCGCCGCGGCACTCCTGATACAACGTGAGAAGCGCAAGCAGTTGTTGCTGGCGGCACTCGGCGCGGTTGTGGTTCTTCAATCGGGACGGTTGATTCCAGTGCCGCCAAGTCCCGCCGACCGCATCGCTACGTTAGTGCAGGCGAATGTGCCGATTCTCGAAGGCGCGGATTGGACGAGAGAGTATTTCAATTCCACTCTGAGCGATCTGAGCCGCATCAGCGTCACGCAGAATTCATCGCACCTGGTGGTGTGGCCGGAATCGCCAGCACCCTTCTACACAAATGATCCTTTCTTTCGTGATGCCATCAGCAATCTGGCACGGCAGGCGAACACGTGGGTTCTGGCCGGAAGCATTGGACTTCGCAACGGGCGGATGGCTGCGGGAGAGTCAACTGCAATCTACAATTCCGCGGCTCTGGTGAGTCCAGCCGGTGAGTGGACGTCGCGTTACGACAAGACCCATCTCGTGCCCTTCGGCGAATATCTTCCCTTCAAGCGGGTGTTCGGATTTGCGGGAGGTTTGACCAAGGAAGTCGGCGACTTTTCACCCGGAACGTCGCGTGCGCCGCTCGATGCTGGTGGCACCAAGCTGGGCGTTTTCATCTGTTATGAATCCATCTTTCCGGATGAAGTCCGGCAATCCGCGAACCAGGGTGCGCAGGTCTTCGTCAACATATCGAACGATGGTTGGTATGGCGACAGCGGCGCCTACGCCCAGCATCTGAAGCAGGCCCGCATGCGAGCGGTGGAGAATGCGCGCTGGTTGTTGCGCGATACCAATACGGGAGTTACGGCGTCGATCGATCCCTATGGCCGGGTTGTGACCAGCGTGCCGCGCAAGACACGCACGGCTCTCGCTGCCCCGTATGCGCCCTCGAATGAAACTACTTTCTACACCCACCACGGAGACTGGTTCGCCTACGCCTGTGCGATAATTTGTTTAGTGGCACTTTTTATTCCGAAGCGAGTGCCGAGGTCACAGCATGGTTGATGAGCTGGAGCAGGAATACGCAGTTCTGAAGGACAAAGTCCGCGAACTTCGGGAGTACCTTTGACACAGGCAAGCTGCGTCAGCAACTGAGCGATCTGGAAACCCAGGTCGCCGATCCCAATTTCTGGTCCGATCCCAAGAAATCTCAGCAGGTAATGCGCGAGAAGAAGCGCGTGGAAGACATGTTGGCCACCGAGGCTGACCTGCTGCGGCGCACCGACGATATTGCCGCCTACTTTGACTTGGCGCGGGAGGGCGAAGCGGTTGACGCCGACTTGCGCCGCGAGATTACTTCGCTGCGCGAGCGGGTCGATCATCTGGAAACCGAGACGCTGTTGTCGGGAGATCACGATGCCCTCAATGCGATTGTGACCATCCATCCAGGGGCGGGCGGGACTGAATCTCAAGACTGGGCTGACATGCTGCTGCGCATGTATTTGCGATGGGCGGAGCGCCAGGGTTTCAAAACCGTTCTTTACGACTACCAGCCGGGCGACGAGGCCGGACTGAAATCGGCCACCTTCGCGGTCAATGGCCAGTATGCGTTCGGTCTGCTGACCAGCGAAATCGGGGTTCATAGGCTGGTGCGCATTTCACCCTTCGACCAGGCCAAACGGCGGCACACATCGTTTGCCAGTGTCTACGTGTCACCCGAAATTGACGACAGCATTGAGGTCGTAATCAAACCCGAGGACCTGCGGATCGACACTTACCGCTCCAGTGGCAAAGGCGGGCAACACGTCAATACTACCGACTCAGCGGTGCGCATCACTCACATTCCTACTGGAATTGTGGCCGCGTGCCAGAACGAGCGGTCGCAGCATAAGAACAAGGACCGCGCCATGAGCATGCTGCGCTCGAAACTCTATGAGTATGAGATGGAGAAGAAGCGCGAAGCCACGAAGAAGATTGAAGCCTCAAAACTCGACATCGATTTCGGTTCGCAGATCCGTTCCTATGTGCTGCAACCCTACCGCCTAATCAAAGACCATCGCACCAAGATGGAAGTCGGCGATGTGGACCGCGTAATTGACGGCGATCTGCAACCGTTCATTCGGGCGTATTTGCAGATGCGGCGCGGTGAAAAAGCGGAACAGAGTTAGAGAAAGCAGCCGTGGCTGCTGCCAGAGTGCCTTTCGTAACGTTACCTGCCAAGAAAAAACTGGAAAGACTCTCTACCTCTGCCTGATCCTATCAACGTCAGGGTTTTTGGAGTTCGAGACAGACCTATGCCTCGCATGATCGACCTCATTCGTGCCTCGGCCGTGCCTTCCGGGCTGATGCACTCGGCCGCCCGGGGCGGTCTAGCCGTGCCACCGCAGGAAATGATCGAGATTCTGGTCCATTTGGCGACCGAGAACAAAGTATTCGCGCAGCAAGCCCGCCTCACTCTGGCGGGTTGGGACGAAGCTTCTGCCCGCGAAGCCGCGGGCAATCCGGCAACCTCTAGAGCGGTGTTGCATTATCTGGTGGATACGCAGAATCTGCGCCCAGGGTTGCTGCCGCTGCTACTGGAAAATCCGTCAGTGAGTGACGAATCCATTATGACCCTCGCCGTCTCGGCAACCCGCGAGCAGGTCGAGGTGATGCTGAACAGTGCGCGGGTCAATGCGGCGCGAGAAATTCTTAGCGTTCTGGTCTCAAACCCGAACCTCAACGAGGCGGAAACGAAGGCGATCCGGGAAAAAACGCTGGTGTCGGAAACGGTGACTTCATCAGGTGCGAACGACCCAAACGACGACCCAAGCGTGGATGAGTCGGTGATTTCCGAAGAGGCCCTTACTGCTTATCTCTCCGAGCATGCCGCGGAAATCGTTGCCGAGGCAGGCAAGGCATTCCAGCCGATAGGCGGTGTGCACGAAGAAATTGTAACCGAGACACACGCGACGCCGGCCGAGGCTTCGGTAGCAATCAAGTCCGCTGGAGTGGCGGGCCAGGCGGTGGCCGCCAAACGGGCGCCGCTGAAGAAGTGGATCCTGAGCGCTGACGAGCAACGAGGCAGCGCCCTGCAAAAAATTTCCAAGCTCGACATCAAGGGCCGCATCCAGCTCGCGATGAAAGGGAACAAAGAGGAGCGCTCGCTGCTGATCCGTGACGGTACAAAAATCGTGGCCCTGGCAGTGCTGGAGTCACCCAAGGTTACTGACGGCGAAGTCGAGAGGTTTGCCGGTCAGAAGAATGTGCTGGAGTCCGTACTGCGGGCCATTCCCATGAAACGGCGCTTCATCAAACAGTATCCGATCGTCCGGGCCCTCACCTCCAACCCGCGAACTCCGATCGACGTTTCCTTGGGATTAATCAAGCACCTGCTGACGCAAGACCTGAGACATCTTTCCGGCAACAAAGAAGTATCCGACACCGTGCGTAAACTTGCGCTGAAAATGTTCAGGCAAAAGCTGGATGTCACCAAAAAAGGGGAATAGCAGGGATCTAATTGGCGTCTCTTCCGTCACCCCACTACAATGTTCCGGTATGGCTTCGTCTCCCGCTGATCCAGTTACAGACCTTCTGAAACGTGCCAAGACCATCGCCGTGGTGGGGCTCTCGAATAGCCCGTTGCGTCCCAGCCACGGAGTTTCCGCATACATGCAAACCCATGGCTACCGGATCATTCCGGTGAATCCTGAGATTAAGGGCTCCTTGGGCGAGAAGGCGTACCCGTCGTTGCGCGCGGTGCCTGAGAAGATCGATATCGTGAACATTTTCCGCCGCCCGGAATTCGTGGATGAAGTCGTGGATCAAGCCATCCAGCTGAAGGTTCTGGCCGTATGGATGCAGGAAGACGTTATCAATGAAGCGGCTGCCGAGAAGGCGCGCAAAGCGGGGATCTTCGTGGTGATGGACCGCTGCATCCTCAAAGAGCACAAGGCGCGCTTCGGCTAGATGTTCCCTCCCTGGTGCCCGGCCTATAGTTATTTAGCGGGCAGAACTCCTTTCGGGCAGTAGTCCGTAACCGCGAAAAAACGCCTTTGCGGCCGCTATCTACTTTTGGGTTGACATCTTACCCAAACGATCATATCCTCGGGTTATATGTCGACCCAAGAAGCGGAAAATAGGCTGGAGTTGCTGCAAGGCACGCTGGACCTGCTGATCTTGCGCACCCTGATCTTTGGGCCTCAGCACGGGCAGGGAATCGCTCGCGCCATCCAGCAGACTTCGGACGAAGAGCTTCTGGTGGAGCACGGAGCCCTTTATCCCGCGCTCCAACGCCTTGAGGAGCGCGGCTGGCTTGCCGCGAAATGGGGAGTCTCCACAAATAATCGCAAGGCCCGCTTTTATTCACTGACAGCTGCCGGTCGCAAGCAACTGGTGAAGGAGACCACCAAGTGGAAGCGGCTCTCAGCAGCCATCGGGCGCATTCTTGGTCCTGAGGAGACCTAGGCTATGTTGCGAAGCAAGCGCAAGGCGAGCGACTTTGGCGCCGAAATCGAAGCCCACATCGAGTTGGAGATCGAACGCTTGCAGGAGCAGGGGCTCAGCTATGAACAGGCCCGAACCGCTGCACACCAGGCTTTCGGCAACGTGACCCGGGCGCAGGAGCGCTTCTATGAATCCGGCCGCTGGCTGTGGTGGGATGATTTCTGGCACGACATTCGGTACGCCTTGCGCATCCTGCGCAAGCAGCCCGCTTTCACGCTCGTCGCAGTTCTTACACTCGCACTGGGAGTGGGCGCCAACACGGCGATCTTCAGTATCGTGCATGCGGTGTTGCTGCGCCCGCTTCCGTACCGCGACCCTGACCGGCTAGTCCGAATCTTCTTTAATGAACCAGGCGTAGGGTTGCGGGACGTTACGTTTTCCAAGCCTGAGCTGGACGATCTTACCGATCGAGCGGGAGTATTTGAAGGAGTGAGCGCGATCGGCGGTGGTAGTGCGAATTTGGCTGGCGTCAAAAAACCGGAGCGCATCGAGTTCGTCCTCATCGGTTTCGATTACTTTTCCATGCTGGGGGCGACCCCGCAAATCGGGCGGTTGTACGGCCCGCAGGACTACGCGCTGGGTTTCTCGCCAAATGTCGTGATCAGCGACGCTTTATGGCGCCGCGACTTTGGCGCCGATCCGAACGTTCTCGGCCGCACCTTCAGGTTCGACGGCGATCCGGCCACGATCATTGGCGTCCTTCCTCCGGGATTTCGCCATCCTGGGCCGACGGTGTCTGGCGACGTCCAGGTGTGGGCTGCCGCGGGGTTCAGTGCCGATCCTTTCCCCAAGCCAATCCGTAGCAACAACACGCTCAACGCAGGAACCATCGGGCGACTGAAGCCAGGCCTGACATTGGAGCAAGCTCAGGCACGGCTCACGGCCATGGCTGCTGAAATTCGAAAGGACTTTCCCACCGACTATCCTCCCCAGGCCCAATGGACGATTGAGATTCAGCCACTCCAGGAAGTTCTTGTAGGTAATGTGCGCCCGATGCTTCTTGTTCTGCTGGCTGCCGTCATGCTGATCGTTTTCATCGTGTCGCTGAACATTGCCAATCTGTTGCTGGCGCGGGCCTCGGGGCGGCAACAAGAAATGGCAGTGAGATTGGCCCTGGGAGCGAGCCCTGGGCGCATGGTCCGCCAGATGCTGACCGAATCCGTGTTGCTGTCACTTATCGGAGGTCTTGCCGGGATTGCCGCCGCGTTTGGTACTCTGCGCCTCATCCTCGACGTGGTTCCGGCAAATATTCCCCGGCTGAACGAAGTTCGAATGAATTGGGTTGTGCTGGCGTTTGCTCTTCTGATTTCGATTCTTACTGGCTTGCTTTTCGGGCTTGCCCCGGCGCTGCATTCTGCAAAGGTCGCTCTCTTCTCAGCTATTCGCGAAGGCGGGCGGGGTTCCGGATATAGCGCCAGGACAGGTCGCCTGCGGGATGTTCTCATCGTCTCTGAGCTGGCATTTGCCGTCATGCTGATGGTGGGAGCCGGCTTGCTGCTGCGTACTTTGCGAGATCTGTTGCGGGAAAATCCGGGCTTCAACCCAACCCACGTTGTTGCCGCCAATATTTGGCTACCGGTTCCGGACGACCCGAAAGCAGATCCTTACCCCGGCATCGCTCCCAAAGTTACCTTTGACCGAGAGTTGCTACGCCGCATGAAGACAATTCCAGGAGTGGAACTCGCCGCCATCACCACGGATCTGCCGACCACCAGCCACAGCCTCAATGATCCTTCAGGGAATGTGGCGCTGTCGATTGAAGACCGTCCGCTCAAGTCCTCCGAAGACCTGCGCGCCGAGCGAGTTCGGATCAGCCCTGACTATTTCAAGCTGATGCAATCACCGCTGGTGAGCGGGCGTTCCTTTTCTGAAGGCGACGAAGATGGCAAGCAACCCGTGGCCATCGTTGACGAGACCACCGCGCACAAATACTGGCCGGGGCGCGACCCGTTGGGCCGCCGCGTTCGATTCGGCCAGGATCCCACCCGCCCATGGATGACGATCGTGGGTATTGTTAAAGACATCAAGAGTGACGGGCTCGACATCGATGGCGTCCCGCACATCTATGTGTCCATTTTTCAAGACCCGTGGAGGGCGCAAAGCGTGGTGCTGCGTACGTCTCTGCCAGCGAGCGCACTGGAGCAGCAGATTCGACATGAGGTGCAGAGCATCGATCCCGGACTGCCGGTATATGGCGTTTCTTCGATGAACGACGTGCTCGCTCGTTCGCTGGCTGCGCGGCGCTTCGCCGCCAACCTTGTCGGTGGATTTGCCACGCTGGCGCTTCTTCTCGCCGCGATCGGAATTTACGGCTTGCTGGCGTATATGGTCGGGCAAAGGTCACGAGAGATCAGTATTCGTATGGCTTTGGGGGCGAGGCGGAACGACGTTCTGCGACTCTTCTTGCAACGAGGTGTCGCCCTGGCCAGCGTTGGAATCGTTGCTGGCGTGATCTTCGCCGCATCGACTGCTTCGATGATGGCCAGTGTGCTTTACGGCGTGCGTCCGCATGATCCAGCGGTATTTCTGATCGTGCCTCTGCTTTTGTTTTTCGTCGCCGGACTGGCCAGCTACCTTCCCGCCCGGCGCGCCACGAAAGTGGATCCCATGGTTGCGCTGCGCGAGGCATGAAATTGGCCTACTGAGCGGCGTAGCGAAATGTGAAAGGATTTCCAATGAAGCGTTCTTCGAAACCGTCCGGAGTCGCAGTACTTGTAGTTGCTCTGCTTGCCCTCGTACCACCGAATCTTTACTGTCAGGGGCAATCACAGAATCAACCTCCGCGTCCGGCGCTCTCCCGATCCGACGAGATGTTAGAAAGGTGGAACGACATCGGGAACAAACTCGTCGCTATGGCCCAGGATTTTCCAGAAGACAAGTACGACTTCAAGGTGCAGAAAGACGAGCGCACCTTTGCCCAGAATCTTCTCCACGCCGCTGCCCTGGATTTCGTCCTGATACGCAGGGTTTCCGAATCAAACCTCGGGCCTGATTTCGGCGAGGGCGACAATCCTTCGCGTGACGTTTTCAAAACCAAGGCCGACGTGCTGAAGTTCGTGCAAGGGGCCGTCGCAGATGGCGCACAAGTGATTCAACAGCAGGGGGACGCGGGGCTGGACAAAACATCGAAGTTCTTTGGGAACCGGCTGGCACACAATTCCGCCATCTGGATGTCAGCCATCGAGCACAGTGGCGAGCACTACGGCCAGCTGGTGGTCTACTATCGTGCCAACAACCTGGTGCCGCCGGATTCGCGGCGCTAAATGCCCCCGAAGGCTGTCAGCCGCAAGATGCGCTTTCTTGTCCAAACAATCTGAGGAGAGCTGCTCGAATGAAACAAATACGGATATTCCTTCTGTTGGCTGGCCTTGTCGTTGTCTTTACTGTAGGCGCTTTGGGGCAGGGGGCAAGCAGTGCCGCAGCCGCAAGCGTGCCTCAAGCGCAACCCGCGGAACCTCCGCCGACCATCGCTTCAACCGTGGACCACGAAATCAGCGCAGTGGAGAAGCAAATTGTGGACATTGCGGAAGCCATGCCGGAGGATAAATACAATTTCTCCCCGGAGAACTTGAACATTCCCGGTGGCGACTATAAGGCTGTGCGCACGTTTGCCTTGCAGGTCAAGCATGTCGCGGCTTCGAACTACGCAATATGGTCGCACCTTACCGGCGATCAGTTTCCGAAGGACTTCATGGGTGGGAACGGTCCTGAGAATGTGAAGACCAAAGCCGACATCATCAAGTTCCTGAAGGAGTCTTTTGCCCTGGGTCACAAAGCCGCGGCTGCGTTGACCACTGAGAACATGTCGCAGACCGCGACCGGCAGTAAATCGACCCGCCTGCGCCTTGCCATATTTGCCGTCGAACACGCTTACGATCACTACGGCCAGATGGTGGAGTATTTGCGGATGAACGGAATAGTGCCGCCAGCCAGCCGGGTAAAGTCAGACTGATCGCCAGGCGACCGCGGCCTCAGGCTCTCACAAAAATCACGGTGGCATCGTCGCGCAAGCCGGTTCCGTTGGCAAAGGTGCGCACGTCGGCGAGAATGCTCTCCGCGGACGCCTCCGCTTGCAGGACATGGCTCCGCAGCCGCTCGCCCCCATACTCTTCCTGGTCACCGTTTTCTGCTTCAGTGATACCATCGCTATACAGAACCACCCTGGCGTCTTGCGGCAGGTCTACTTCAATCTCCGAATATTCTCCCGGGCCGATTCCCAATGGAATTCCTTTTTCCGTTTCCACAAAACGCGCCTCGCCTCCAGCAACTAACAACGGCTGCATGTGGCCGGCGCTGGCAAACAGCAGCTTGCGGCGCGCGGGATCAAGCACCGCATACACCACAGTCACAAATCTTCCGGCAGGGAAGTCCTCAACCAGCAACCGGTTCAGCTTGGTCAACACTTCACTCGGAGTGCAGCTGGTTTCGGCCAGCGAGCGTAACATGCCGCGGGTTGCCGACATCAGCAACGCGGCGGCCGTTCCCTTGCCTGCAACATCGGCCAGCACCAGCGCCCAGCGACCGTCGCCCATGGGAATAAAGTCGTACCAATCACCGCCGACCGCCCCAGCGGAAATCGAAAACGCCGACACAGCAAAGCCGGGGATGTATGGCGAACTCTTGGGCAGGAGCGCCTGCTGAATGGTACGGGCCTCCTGGGCCTCGCGGCTCATCTCCTGCCTCTGGCTCTGCTCGTGTTTGAAGCGGCGAGCATTGTGAACCGCCACTGCAACGTCATTGCACAACGCCTGCAGCAGGCGCAGCTGCTCCGGCTGAAATGCGTCCAACTCATGATGCGAGGTGCTGAAAACGCCGACCAACTGGCCCTCCACATGCAGCGGAATCGCAACTTCAGAGCGCGTAGCTTCTTCGCAGCCAATGTAGTAGGGATCTTTGCGGACGTCGGGAGCGTAGCGCATTTGCCCGGTGGCAGCCACGTGTCCCACCATGCCTTCTTTGCCAATCTTCAAGCTGTGGCCGGGGCCATGAGCGGCGCAGCCGTCGCATCCGCAGGCGTGGGCCAGCACCAGTTCGCCGCGCTCTTCGTGG
>Ga0210406_10000835_pt1 | contig 40246 bp, 29 predicted proteins | sample IncBWC30MmetaG_FD_155454 | JGI IMG/M metagenome (GOLD analysis project Ga0210406, IMG submission 155454) | Forest soil microbial communities from Barre Woods Harvard Forest LTER site, Petersham, Massachusetts, United States - Inc-BW-C-30-M | ecosystem: Environmental > Terrestrial > Soil >... | reverse complement strand
ACAGATAGATCATTCGGTATGAATACAGGTTGTGTTTCCGTAAGGATACTATGATCAATTACCTGACTCAATAATATTTGTCCCGAAGCATTTACAATTTTAACATCATAAGTACCAATAGGCATATTATTCATTTGCATATACAATACTCCGTCAGTCGCCGGATTTTCTATTTTTTATTATTATCAGGCATTGTATTTGACAACTAAACGTAATAGTTAGTTAGACTTATAGTCAACTATAGAGATTCTATCAAGGGGCCGTAAAAACAGCCCTTTCTTTTTAGTGTAGCATTTCTTATAATAATAGCGAAAGGAAAAAAAACAATAAATTATGTTTTTTTCCTTCATTTGTAGCTGAGTAAATGTAATAGGTTTACATCTTAGGTTATATTAGAGAGTATATCCTTCATTATGTTAGTTAGTTTATTAAACAATGCGAGGACTGTTTCTACAGTCCTCGCTCTTAAATCTGCTATTATTACCTTTTGAAAACCAGCTAATGTTTACTTTTTTTACATGCGTTCTTGTCACCGGCTATCTTGCCATGAAGTTGCTTGCTCTTAGAGATTAAAGCATATTTATAATTTGGCCGATCGGTCAGGAAGAGTTTAATGATAACGTAATAAGATTTTTTTTATAAAACAAAAGGGCTGTTTTACAGCCCTTTACAATAACGGTATTAGTTCATTACTATTGAACCTGGTTAGGTACATTAAACATCCATCGTATTCCGAATCTGTCAAGACAAACACCCCAGTAACCCCAAAACTCATCGTGAGGTGCAACGGACTCTGTTCCTCCCTGGGAAAGAGCATTGTATATTCTATCCGCTTCTTCTTTAGTATCCGGTTCAAGGCTAATGGTTGTGTTATTACCAATGATCACTTTATGCCCCATACTTTCAAGCATGTCGGTTCCCATAATGTTTGTACCTCCTAAAATTGGAAGTGACACATGCATTACTTTACGTTTATCATCTTCTGAAAGTTGTGGCATTCCCTCTTGTTGAGGCATATCGCCCATACGCATAATTGGTGCGGCCCAATCTGTTTGAAAAACTGATTTGTACACATTAAATGCTTCTTCGGTTTTACCTTGAAAATTCAAGTAAATGTTTGTTTTTGCCATAATAGTTTTTTTATATGATTTTTTAATTAATTAATTTTCGTTGCTTATGATAGCCTTTTATTTTACACCCCAATTTAAATCTGTTAAATTAATTAGGCAAATTATTTAAATAATCATTCTCTTCTTCCTTAGATTTTTTAAACTCTAATTTACCAAACTTGTAATTAAAACTAATTCCAAAAGATCGGTAAGGAACCTGACGTGAACTATATGAGTTATAATTATCTGTGGTTACAGTTGTTACCTGATTAACGTACTTATTAAAAATGTTTGTTCCTGTAAATCCAATACTTGCTTTTTTATTCCAAAATTGTTTTCTGAAAGCAAGCGTATAAGTAGCAAATTGAGGTACCCTGCCTTGTACACTATTAGTAGCAGAATTATAATTACCGAATAATTCCATTATAAAACTATGAGACAATTGATATGTAGCTGTCAGACTCATACGCATCTTATACCCAATAGTAACATTTCCTTGTTCCAGATCATTAATATTATACTGTTGCATTAATAGAATATTACTTCTAAGATTAAGCTTCGTTTTTATTACTAACGACCCAGAAACAACAATACCTGTATTATATTCCATCCCCGTATTTTCACGAGTAGATACGGATACGTTATTATATATAGAATCACCAATTGTATATTGAGGATAGAAAAATGTATATGGTTTAATATCATCAGCATTAATTCGTTCTATTAATGCAACATAAATATTTCCATTCTTGTTAAAACTTTTATTGTATCCTAATTCAATATTATTACCTATTTCTGGCCTTAACAAAGGATTACCTGTTGTTATATTGTAAGGATCACTGAGATTTAGAAAAGGGTTTAATGCATTATAGTTTGGCCGTTCTATTCTACGGCTATAAGCGATCTTCACAAAATTACCATTACTGAAATTATGTGACAACGTGATAGAAGGAACAAATGAATTATACGATGGGATAGCCGTATTAGGAAAATTTATTTTGGCATCAGTATACTCATCTCTTATTCCCATTTTTACATTTACATATTTGAATACAGAAAATGATGTTGATAAATAACCGGCATAGATTTGAATTTTGTAATTCAAATTATATGATTGTGTAGAATCGGGAGCATACTTATTTGTTGAAACATTCAACACATTTACATCGTCAATGCTATTAATATTTTGAGAAGTTATTTTTGCTCCTGTTTCAAATACCAGGTTTTTACTTGCGGGATAAAAATAATCAAGAGAAATATCATTTTCATTATCGGTGCCGGGATTATTACTGGAAGAGCCTGTATATGGCATTGCCTGATCTTTATACGTTTGGGTTTGCATATAGCTACTAAATGGCTTTCCGAAACTACCGCTATACAAAAACGTTAATCCTTCTCCATCTTTTTTAAATTTCTTTTTATAGGCAAGGCTACAATCGATTGAGTTGATATGTGACCTGCTATCAGCATTTCGAAAACTATAGATATCAGATAGAGTTGTATTACTCAGATTTTGCATTACTTCTTCTTCATTTGTGTAAGCCACACTATGGCTGGCAAAACGACTATAACCTAATGCAATAGAAATGTTGTTCATTTTAGTAATATCCCAATCAAAGCCAATGCCTGATTGGTAGCCATTTCTATCAAAATCAGTATAACCATCTTGTAATAAATGATCGCTGGTTTTTCCGATTGTATCTGTTGATGTACGATTTTGTGAATTGGGCGTATGTGAACTTAATTGAGCGTTTCCACTAAAAAAAAGATTAACGCCAAAGTTATTATGCCGAACATTTAGATTAACAGAACCATTTTCCAGTCTCGTTCCTGCTGATAAATTAATACTACTATTAAATCCCTGGGCTTTATTATCTTTCAAAATAATATTAATGATCCCTCCTGTACCTTGCGCATCGTATTTAGAGCCGGGGCTTGTTATTACTTCAATACTTTTTATCTGGCTTGCAGGAATAGAAGAAAGCGCATCTGCCAGGCTATTACCAAATACACTGGATGGTTTGCCATTAATTAGAAAACGAATATTGGGATCTCCCTGCAGTTCTACATTACCATCAATATCGACTGTTACTTGTGGTACTTTTTTCAACACGTCAATTGCAACGGCTCCCTGAGAAGTAATATCATTTGCCACGTTATAAACGATCTTATCAATTTTATTCTCAATTATAGGTTTAGTAGAAACTACTACAACAGAGGATAATGTTTTTTGAACCGATGTAAGCAAAATATCATTTAATTGTACACTTGGTTTGTTATCACTGACAATTATATTATCTATTTTTTTTAATCCATACCCAACACACTCGAGCTTGATCAAATATGTTCCGGTATTTATTCCCACAATTTGAAAAGTTCCTTTTTCATCAGAAATAACTACTTTGATTGTTTTCTTAGATTCCTTATTAATTAATGACACTGATACAGACTGTATAGATTCACGAGTAGAAGAATCAATTATTTTCCCTGTAATTATTTTATTAACTACAAGTATTTGCTGAGCAAAAATATTTCCACTACAAACAAATAAAAAAAATATCAAAAAAAATCTATTCATAATTTATTCAATTAAAAAAGGACTGTAGAAACAGCCCTAGAGTTGAAAGGATTTCGCCTTACGATGAGGGGCAATATTACGAGACAACATTGAAGAGAATTTGAAGTTGCTTATCAGATAAATCACACCAAAAAATTATTAAAAAGAGAAAAGAGAACTGCAGTACAGTTCTCCTTAACTTAAAATTATTCAATGTTATTGCTGATTTATTGCATTTTATAGACAAGTAATTTGAATGTACCCGGCACAATTTTCTTCGTTCCCTCTACTCTGTCTGCCACGCTCAAATAAATTTTATGCGTTTTAGTATCTAAGGCTATTGTTTTAGCCTTAGCCTGGGTAGTTATTGTTTGAAACACCGAATACTTATCAGCCGATTCTTGTTTTATTACCGTTGTTGTGCCATCTCCACAAGAACAAAAAATCAATTTCGTTGATGGATCATATACTACCGCATCTACGCCTGCTCCTATAGGTAAAGTCATTATTACATTCCCGCTAGTAGCATCTAAAATTGTTACTCCTTTATTTAAACGGCAAGCAGTAAAAAGCCGATTGCTTGTTGCATCAAAAGCTAATCCGGTCGGTTTACCACAAGGAGCTAATGGAAATTTATTAATAACCATTAGTGTTTTAGAATCAATAATGTTAAGTACACTTTTATCTTCAACGTTATTATATATTTTGCCATTACCTCCTGCTACAGCAAATTCAGGTGCACCGCCTAAATCAATAGTACCGGTTTGTTTCAAAGAGACAGGATCAATTATGGAAGCGGAATTATTATCGCCATTAAATGCCAATATTTTTTTAGAAGAAGGATCATACAGTATTGCATCGGGGCCTTTTCCTGTAATAGGAATAGTTGCAATTTTTTTAAATGTTCCTAGATCAAATACAATTATTGCATTTACATCTCCATCAGTAATAAATCCATTATTAGTTTCATTATCAATGGCAACACCATGAACTCCTTTCAAATCTGATATTTCTGCAATTTCTTTTTCTGTATTTAAATCAACTACATTCAACCTGGTATCATGAGTTATATATAAACGATGATTTACTGAGTCGATTGTAAGAAAATCATACCCATCATCACCGGAAAGTGGTATTATCTTTTCCAGAACATAGGGTACGGATGTTTGACTAAAAACTTTTGTGGAAGTAATCAGAAGAAATACGACACAAAAGAACAGATGACTCTTTTTCATTTAACAGATTTTAATTTAGGTATAAGCATGATTACTATTTGCTTTTTGAATATTGATAAATCGTATTGCCGTCTTTATCAATATAATTTACAAATAACGAATCGCCTTTAATTTTAAGATCGACAAAACCAAGATCATTTGAAGCAAATTTTGAGCCATCCATTGTTCCGGCCTCTCTTCCTTCAGAACCTGATCCTGATATAAAGTAATCAACATAACTGCCCGTTGGCTTTACATGCTGTAAATCATGATCATGGCCGCTAATGTACGCCTGCACTTTATATTTATCTAACATTGGTTTAAGCCTGTTAACTAACTCAACAGTATTGCCATGCGTTGGGCTACCGGAGAAAACAGGATGATGGCCAACTACAAATTTCCATGGTTCCTTTGCATTTGCCAAAGTGCTGTCTATCCATTTATATTGTTTGGCAGAATCCTGCATTCTCACTTCAGGCATACTATTTTTACTGTAGTAGTCATTGTATAATGGACTAGTATCAATAAACAAGAACCTTACTTTTTGATGATCCTTTGTTTCCATTACAACAGTATAATATCTGTCAGGTAAATTCCAATGAGGATTAACAGAATGATATTCCATTTCAGCTTCCGGTTTACCTTTATAATCATGGTTACCCAAAGTGATGAACCAATCATAATTTGTAGTTAACTCTTTATATACATCACTGAATGATTTTTTCCAGTGATCATCTTGTATATCATTTACTCCATCTTCATAAAAATTGTCTCCCACAGTCATGATAAAGTTAGGATTGAATTTTTTAGATTGAATGATCATCTGATCTGCCACAGCTTGCTGATCGGCTGTTCCTTGTCTACCCCAATCACCTAATACAAAAAAATTAAAATCATGGGTTTTATCAAGAGAAATTTTATCTGCTTTTGTAACTGGTAATTTTAATGCTGCACTGATCAAAAGCACAGAAACTAAAATGATCATTGAAAATTTAACGTACTTCATATTTATATAATTTAATAAAACATTAATGCTTGTCACCCGGCCCGTCTGATACTTAAGCTCCCGCAATATTATGATCTGTTATTGAAGATATGTTGAAGAGTTTATTAAAAAGAAGCAAAGAAGCGTAGTTTCGATGTAATCAAAGTCAGGATCAATAGTATACTTAACCAACCGATAATGAATAATTTAATAACCATCCAGTTCTCTTCTCTGCAAAGTTGTTTGTACTCATTAGAATTAATATAGGCATCTTCTCTTATTTCCGTACTATTCATTATTTCATAGTCTGCTACATCAGTTTTGAATCTTTTATTCATGGTATATCATTTTTCGCTTAGTGATATTATCAACAAGGTTAAAACGGACAACTTACAGAAGGAGTTATACCCTCTGTATCTTTTGTTAAGATTGGTATTCCTTTTAAAAATGTTACGATCCAAATACTATTATAATCATCATCGCTCCATGTCAATTGTTCCGTAGTTATACCCAAAGATCTAACCATTGGAATAATTGCCTTGTGCTCCCATACAACTAAAATAGTTCCATTCTTATTTTTTAAATCACTCGCAATGCCGGAAGAATCTTTTTCGGCATAACTGCTATTGATAGAAATATTGTATTTAATAGCAAGCGGTGTAACAGTCTGAAACATTCTGGATCTTTTTGTAGACTGCCCGGTAATTAATGAAGGCGCATAAATAAAATCGGGGACCCCGAATTTGGAAACTATAATACCCGGTAATTGCAAAGAACGATTTAATCCCTGGCAAGTAAGATTATCTCCTTTCGCAGGTTTTTCACCATGGCGAATAAAAATTATTTTTAATTCTTTAGCATTATTAAGATCCTGGCTATAAGCATGAGAAGTAAATGCGGCGACAAGTATAAAAGCTATATTTATTATTACTCTCTTCATTACAAATAATTTAATTGGGTAATCGTTAAATTAAAAAACATCAGTAGTATAAACCATACTACTGATGTTTTTTAGGGTACTAGTATTATTAATTAATGATTAGTGATTATTACCCGGACCTGTAAATGGATAACAACCTAGATCCGCACTTGGAGGCGTAACTGTGATTGCACCAAATTCTGCAGGAAGTGTAACCGTTGTTAAAGGTGTAATGTTCGTAATTCCTTTTCCAATAAGCGGAGATCCGGCCTGAAGGTGGAAATTATATCCAGCTTGAATACTCGAAACAAATGTAGCTGTCTGATGAGACGCCGAATTTGGTAATGGATAATTAACAAACATTGGATTTAATTGTTGTACCGCTGCTGATGCAACAAATGGTATTACATTATCATGATTAAATGAAACCGGCAAATAAGAAGACGGAGTTGGCAAATCAGTTGTTTGCGGTACAGTACAAACAGGACCAAAAGTAAAGAACTGATCCGTTACAGTTGTATCATCACCCCATTGATAGTTATTACCATAAGACAAGTTAAGTGTATCTGCTGCAGGATTGCTCACTACACGATATCCAACTTTACAATTAATTGAAACGTTGTTATGGAAAGTTCCTTCAGCGCCTTGCTCGTAATCAATTGTAGAACCTCTTTGACCAGCAACTACCTGAGTTCCGGCATTAACAAAAGTACTGTTGTACATTACAACATTTGCTTCTGGTGCACCAACCGGTTGTCCTTTATTAGAAACTTTTTGTCCGTTATATGCTGTACCAATAAAGAAGTTGTAAGCTACTGTACCTACTGTACCACCTTTCATATTCACACAGTCTCCACCTACTCCACCACATTTTTCAAAAGTATTTCTGAAGACGTGTACTTTACCGTTTGATATTCTTATACAATCATCTGTACCACCATATACCCAAGAATCTTCCATAATAAAGCTTCCGCTAACATTTTGGAATAATATATTGAAAGAAGTACCTGTGCTTTCATTAACAGCCGCTGCCATAGCTGCATCTTCACTTGCACCGGCAAAATCAACATGTGTCCATCTTAATAATAACAGAGGGCAACTTGAACCACATTGAATTCCTCTCCAAAGTCCTGCATGCGCATTATCGCTTCCTATAGCAAGTCCGGGTGTATTATTTTTTACTGCACCAGCTGCTGTAAAAGTTATTGGTGCTGCTTGTGTACCATTGCTTACTAAAACTCCTAGTACAATAAAGCCGGCTGTATCTTCAACATTAATTGTAACTCCTGGTTGAATCAACAAAGTGTCACCTGCAGGAATGGTTACATCTCCACATACTGTATATGTTTTACCGGCAAGCATTGTACCTTGTATACCACCTTTTAAACATCCTGTATCACTAACAGGATTACCTATTACTAAAGGAGGAGTAGAAACACTTGTTTTTGCTTTTGTACAAGCAGATAGTATAATTGCAATGCTAGCAACCATACCGAAAATTTGAATTGTTTTTTTCATTTTGTATTCTTTTTATTTTGATTTTTGATTGGTGAGTTATTTAGAATTTATATTTGAAACCTGCTAAGAAATTTGTGTTAGTGATATCTCTTTGAACAATAGTAATGTTCTTGTTATTATTATCTTGATAAGGTATTGGTATACCCCCATTCCCTGCACTAGTTTGATCAACTGAGTATTTTACAAACGCTTTATGCTTGGAATTAAGAATATTATTTACTTTAACAAAAAAAGCAAAATGCTTAGCAATTTTTTTCTCCATAGAAAAATCCAATTGAGTATAAGCCTTCTGCCAATAATCCTGATTGTAATATGGACTCACCTGCAAAATAAAATCACCGGTGTAGGCAAGTGCTACCTGAACATCTAATCCTATTTTCTGATTTTTATACAATAAAGAGATATTACCAATATTAGCTGCCTGCCCTTGTAAAGGCCTTGTCTGGTTAGTATAAGATGTTGTATCCTGCCCCGTTGCCGGAGATTTATAATACGATAATTTTTTTGTAGTAACCTTAGAATTGGTGTACGTATAGTTAGCTGCAATACCGAACTTTCCGAAATACTTTGTAAAAACTGCTTCAAACCCAAAGTTTGTTGCTCCACCAGAAGGGTTTCCCGGTATAATATCTAATGAACTCGTGCTGGAACCTGCGGATTTTACATAATACTCAATCGGGTCCTGTAAATTCTTATAAAAAGCTCCCAATATAAGTTGTTCTCCACGCCCGGGAAATAGTTCATATCTAAGATCATAGTTATCGGCTACTGTATGTCTCAAAGTATCATTACCCTGAAAATCATAGTCTCCATCATCCGGAGAATAATGAGCAGGAACAATATCACCAAACCCAGGCCTGCTTATTGATTTAAAATATGATAAGCGTATATTTTGTTTATCATTTAATGCATATTTAAAATGAACACTAGGCAACACATCCGTATATGCATAAGTAGCATTTTGCCCCGGAAGAGAAATAGGTTCATTCGTCAACGTATAATCCTCTTCGGTATTTTCTATTCTTACACCTCCTAAAACCTGTAATTTAGAAGTCAGCATGAATTTAGTTTGTATGTATTCAGCCGTTATAGTTTCGTGAGCTGTATAAACGTTATTGTGTTGTGTAGTAGCTACTGTACCTTGATTACCACCATTAGGACTGAACGATTGTGGTAGTGATTGTATAAAATCAAGTGGCTGTGCACCTTGAGGTATTGGGGTTGTAGACACACCAAGGCTATATTCAGCATAATAATTTGTTCTTGTTTTATTTCTATATAAACCTCCTCCTTCGAATTCAACCTCTTCTCCAAAAAGATGAGGTTTATAAGTAAGGTTGGCATACCCTGCTAAATCTTTATCTGTATTATATTGCCATTCATGTGTAACATTTGAACCATAAGTACTAAGTGAATCTGCAACTACCTTTCCTGAACCACCAAATATAGCTTCGTCATTATAATCATAACCCGACATATCAGGTATTCTGTTTTTTGCAATAGAGTAAACACCACTCCAATCAAATTTTAATTTATTGCTTAACTTGTGTTCTCCTTGTAAAGTGGCATTATACAAATCCTGAATTTGCCATTTGCTTCTGAATTTGATATCTACACTTTTAGCACTACCGCTTGAATTAGTACCATAAGTACTATCCTGAGTAATTCTCGCCTGGTAGTCATTCTGATGAACATAAAAATTAAAAAGAGAAATTTTATTGCGACTATTAAAAACATAATCGATTTTATTATTAATTGCAATTCTATTTGTTTGGGTAGAAAATTGTCTTGAATCAGCATCCGTAAACTGAGGCAAACTACCTGTAGGAGTTGGTGTACCTTGAGAAGAAAGTACAAAGAAATCAGAATTAGAACCCTTATAAAAATTTTGATAGGCAGCAGATACTATCACACCTAATTTTTTCTTCAGGAAACGATCTCCAATTGTAAGACCAACCATACTGTTAACAGGTGCAGATAAATTATGATAATACAAATTATCAACCGGAAAATCTGCCTGAGTTGCAGGATAAGTACTACCGTGTAATTGATCCGGCGAATTTTTATTCATACCCGAATGATTAAAAGCAGTAAATGGCCTGTCAGCAAAAAGAAAAGAATAACCACCCGCAACGTTAACATTACATATAAATTTATCGGGGGCAGTCTTCATAACAAGATTCATAACACCGCCGATCGCATCTCCTTCCATATTAGGTGTCAATGCTTTTATTACTTCTATTCTTTCTATCAATTCAGAAGGGAAAAGATCCATTGGTATATAACGATATTTATCATCCGGGCTTGGAATTTTAATACCGTTAATAAGCGTTGTATTATAGCGTTGATCCATACCACGTATAATGGCATAACGTCCTTCACCATTATTATCTCTCTGAACATTGACACCGCTAACTCTTTGCAAAGCATTGGCCACTGTTACATCAGGTGAAAGCTCAATCGCTCTTTGTGAAAGTATATTTTGTATGTAATCAGATTTCTGTTCCATACTGCGCGCAGCAGCATCTGATTTCTTATCCTTATTTGTAACAAGCACATCTGCCAATTGTTTACCGGATTGATGTAGTTTAAAATCTCCGGCTTTTACTGTTCCACTACCTTCCGGTACTTCAATTGCAATACGTTCCACTTTTTCGTATCCTACTAAATCTATTTCAATTTCGTACTTACCCGGTTTCACGTTCTTAAAAGTATATGAACCATCAAGTTCTACAGCAGTAGTATATTTTGTATCTTCTATATGAACAGTAGCACCTACTAAAGGCTCTCCCGTCTTAGCATCAAATGCATTACCTTTTATGGTTTGTGAAAAAGAATTGGTAGAAATACCAATGAAGAAAATGAACAGTAATAGGAATAGTTTAGTTAGTTTGGAATACATTTTTTTTAATTTCCAGCGAAGGTCAATTAAAAAGTATGCACGTTAAATGTCTAAACATTGAATTAATGATCTGGTAATATTTAGATAACTAACAAATAAAAAAAACTACAACATCTCTTCAGAATTATTTTAAATAAATAAATGAAAACAATGTAACTTCCTTACCAGCAGAGCACTTAACTAACGGTTAACTAAAAGAGCATATAATGGTATAAAAAGTTATTTCTTATCATTTTTGTTCAACAGGATCAACAGGGCCATTTGTACTTCTATTTGCTTTTACTTGTAGTGTAACAGTAATGGGATATTTATTAGACATTTGAAACAGTGCATTTAAAACTCCAACAGGCGCAGAAGTATTTATAACAGGACTATTACTATTAATATCTGCATTTAAACGATTTCCATCATTACCAATTGTTTTATAAGAGCCTGCGATATAGCTGATATAATTAGCCCCCTTAACTAACCAGGGAGAAATAAAAATATGATCGTACCAAGACTTCGCACCTCCACTAGTACCACAGCTATTCGGGATAGTAGCCCATAGTCTGGTAGAAGTAGTGAGATAAGACTCGTATGAAAAACTTCTATTGGTCCAATCTGCCGGATATTTATTAATAGCATCAGGAGAGAATGACGGGTCACTCATAACGGTATTACTATCCGTGCTATTTACTATCGCCTGATAACCTGCTTCGGAACTATTGTTGGTATTAAAATCTCCCATGTTAATAAGATTAGGGAAATAGATAAACTTACTTCTAAGCGCCTGCATTTCTTCCGTTACTTGCTGATCACGTGTTGTACTTGAAGAACCTGATTGAGTATGATTAACAACCAGGTATAAAAACGTAGTATCATTTGTGATAGACAAATTTGGATCATTATAATAAAGCTTATAAAGATCAAAGTCTGATATAAATGAAACTAACAATTCCGTTTTTACATAAGTCAATTTCTGCTTATTATAAAACAGCACATTCATATTACCACCACTTTGATTTGTAGGAGTTGCATAAGCATATTTATTAGGGAACATGCTATTAAGAGAATAAACAATGCTGGCCGCAAGATTAGCAGGAGTATCTGCTGAAGGTTGAAAACTACTCATTTTTTCACAACTCAGTAAGTCAGGTTGCACGTATTGTATAATTGTATCTAAATAATTATTTAGTGTATTGACCGAACCCTGGCAACCATCACCATAGTTCAATATATTGTAAGCCATTACTTTTATACTATCCGTTTTATCTATAGTGTTTGGAAGTGGCGGTTTTATAACATTACTATTTGCTGAAGGAATGTCCTTCTTGGAACAGGCAACAAAAAATAATATTAATATAGTGGAGCTAAATAAGAGTTTTTTCATTTTGAAATCTTGCAGTTATTGATATTTAATAAACAGAGGTGTATTTTGTTATGCAAAAGTCCAACTAAACACTCAACAAGTGTAATTAGCTGATGCCAATATCAAATTGATAACAATAAGTTAATTGATAACACAGATCATAAATAAGAATATCTTCAGAATTCCTTCAGAAATAGTTTATTCTTTTAAGCTAATTTTACCTCGTGAAAATATTAATAGTAGAAGATGAGCTTTCGCTCAATAAAAGCATGGTAGATTACCTTACTGCACAACAGTATCTTGTTGAAGCTGTAGGAAATTATGAAGATGCTTTAGAAAAAATTGAATATTATCATTACGATTGTATTGTGCTGGATCTTACTTTGCCGGGTGGTAACGGATTACAACTATTAGAAGTATTAAAAGCAAATTTTAAAACAGATGGTGTAATCATTATATCAGCACGCAATGAACTTGATGATAAAATAACAGGCTTGCAATTAGGCGCAGATGATTATCTGACAAAACCGTTTCATCTTTCTGAATTAAGCGTACGGATTGCTGCAATTATTCGCAGAAAAAATTTACAAGGCTCAAATACGTTAAACTTTGAAAACATTAAATTAGATGTAGAAGGAAAGACAGTTTCTGTTTCGGGGAAAGAAATTATTCTGACAAAAAAAGAGTATGATCTTCTATTATATTTTATTGTTAATAAAAATAAAGTTTTAAGTAAGAATGCTATTGCGGAACATTTATGGGGTGATGATATGGATCTTGCAGATAACTACGATTTCATTTACACACATATAAAAAATATCCGAAAAAAATTAATTCAGGCCGGTTCAGGTGATTACATTCACAGCGTTTATGCAATGGGATATAAATTCAGTAAGTAAATGAAGCTCTTTACAAAATATAACAGAACAAATATCATTACTACGATCACAATATTTATTATAGGTAGTATTGCTTTTTTTTTCGTGATACGATATGTTCTGGTAGAACAACTGGACGAAGATCTACGATCTGAGCAACAAGAAATAATACAGTATACAAAAAAGTTCAATCACTTTGCCCCGATAATACCTACAAAGGATCAATTAACCAATATTGATTCAACTGATGTTCTACTGCACAAAGACAAATTCTATTCTCTAAAAAAATGGAACCCTATCAAGGACGAAGATGAATGGTTCCGTCAGATAAGTTTTATAACTACATTAAATAATGTAAGCTATGAAGTGACTGTAAGTGATTCAGAAGAAGAAACGTATGATTTATTAAAATTAATTATTGCCATCACTGTTGCCATGATCGCATTAATATTAATTGTAGGTTTTGTTATTAACAGGATAATATTAAACAGGTTATGGAAACCCTTCTACCATACTATCGACAAAATCAATACCTATCATTTAACATCTCAACAGGCACTACAACTTGAACAAACTCCCATTGACGAATTTAATATTTTAAATAAAAATATTACTGACATGGTAGAACGGGTGCAATATGAATACAAAAACCTTAAAGAATTTACCGGCAATGCCGCCCATGAAATGCAAACACCATTAGCGGTCATCAGGGTAAAACTTGATATGCTGGTGCAAGATGAAACCCAGCTTTCAAATAATGCCAACGCAATTACCGGTATTGAAGTTGCCGTTAACAAATTATCGCGGTTATTTAATTCTTTATTACTATTAACTAAAATAGAAAACAGGCAGTTCGAGTTGAAAGAAAAACTACAGCTTGATGAAATTGTTGAAAACAAACTAATCGAGTCAAAGCATTTAATACATTCGAAAGGAATTATTGTAAGTAAAAAAATAACACCTACAACTATTGTCTTTCATCAACAATTAGCAGATATATTAATAGGAAATTTATTAAATAATGCGATTCGCTACAACTATGATCTGGGGAGAATATCAATTGTACTTACCAAACATGAATTTACAATTTCTAATACTTCTTCACTTCCTCCTTTAGATGACACGATGGTATTTAAAAGGTTTTATCGCCATACTAATACAAAGCAAGAAGGCAATGGCCTGGGTTTATCCATAGTAAAACAAATTTGTGATACTGCCGGATATGAACTCTCTTATAAATTTTATAGCGACCAGCATGTCATTTCAATTCTATTCAAATAAGAGTTTGATTTAGTGCTAGATACTTATCTTATCCCTATACAAAATCCTCAACATACTTGGGAGCACTATTAATAATAATGGTAATGCCACTATAAATCCTCCAATAACAGCAATGGCAAGTGGTTGATGTAACTGAGCGCCGGTTCCAATTCCTAATGCTAAAGGCATTAATGCAATGATAGCTCCTAATGCCGTCATCAATTTAGGCCTCAATCTTGTTGAAATTGAATAAACAATTGACTCATCCACATTTTTATCTTTAAGTGATTCTTTAAATTGAAGGAAAGTAAATATGGAGTTCTCTCCTATAATTCCAACGATCATGATCAATCCTGTATAGCTACCAACATTTAACGCAATACCTGTTACATATAATGCGATGTAACTACCGGAAATTCCCAATACTGAAACTAACAAAATAAGGAAAGCAATTTTTAAATCTTTGAATAAGAAAAGAATTACACAAAAAACCAAAAGGCTGGATGTAATCAGGATCAATAATAATTCTTTAAACGATTGTTGTTGTTCCGCATAAACGCCACCATATTCAATATGATAACCTTGTGGCAGTATAACGTTGCTCTTTATTTGTTGTTGAATATTTTTGATAACACTTCCTAATCCTCCATTCTCTAATCGAGCAGTAACAATTCCTACCGATTGTAAATTCTCCCTATTTACTTCTGCATCTCCCGTATTAACCTTTATAGTAGCAAATTCATTTATAGGTTTTAATGTTCCATTAGGTAAAAAAATCTGTAGATCATTAATACCGGCAACGCCCATTTTTTGGTTATTTGGATATACCATTCTAATATTAAATAGCTGTTCTTTTTCCAAAATATTATTTACAACATTCCCTTCCAAACTTAATTGTACTTGTTGTTGTAATGCTGCAGCTGTTAAACCAAATTGTGCCAATTTCGAATTGTTGGGTTCAATACTAACAGACGGGCCCGCTATAATAATACCATCAAATACATCAGCAGTGCCTTTAACATTATTTACAACTGTTGATATTTGTTTCGATAAAATTTGAAGCTCTTGCGGATCATTTCCAAATATTTTTATTTCTATTGGTTGAACAGAATTCATTAGATCACCCAACATATCATTGATCACCTGGCCAAAATCAATACGCAGTGCAGGTTGTGTTGCTTCGATTTTTGATCTTATATCTGCTATTACTTCATTAGTTGTTCTCGTTCTCGTCTTTTTTAATTGTATCAGATAATCGCCCGTGTTAGGCTCTGTTATAAAAAATCCCATCTGCGTTCCTGTCCTGCGGGAATACGCTGCTACATCCGGATCAGCTGTAATAATTTTTTCCACTTCTTTTAGCATCCTGTCAGTTTCATTTAATGATGTTCCGGCAGGAGAACTATAATCTATTACAATACTTCCTTCATCCATTTCCGGTAAGAAACCTGTTTCTAATCTTGGAACTATGAAATATGTAAAACAGCATAAGAGTATGATGATCCCAAAACTTATATATGGCCTTTGAATAAAGAATGAAACCCACTGCTGCTTTTTCACGTGATGCTCTTCCTGTTTTACTTTATTTTTTACCGGGCCATCTTTTTTACTTAGCAATAAATAAATAACCGGCAGTCCTATCCATGTCACAAAAAATGAACAGGTCAAAGTAATGATCATAGTATTTGTCATTACTTTAAAATAAGCACCGGCAATACCACTCATTAAAAGAAAAGGAATAAAAATAACTATTGTGCTAATGGAAGAACCTAACATAGCAGGAAATAAATATTTGATCGCTTTTTCAACAACAGTAGTTGTCACTTCATCAGGATGCTCTTCATGGCTGCGATGAATTTGTTCAATTACAACAATAGCATCATCAATAATTAATCCAAGCGCCGCCGCAATTGCACCAAGCGTCATTATATTAAATGTGTAACCAATAGCGTAAACTATAATTAATGTTAACGCAAGTGTAATAGGGATCGTTATTAAAATAGTAGCGCTGGCTTTTAAGGAACGAAGAAAAATTATTGCGACAATAATTGCTAGTACCAAACCTATCCACAAACTATCATCAACACTTTTAATAGAATCTTTTACAAAATCAGCCTGGATATAATAAGGTTGTATGGCAACATCTTTAGGAATAATGGTCCGAAGCTCTTTTAGTTTATTTTCCATTAAAGATGATAACTCAATAAGATTGGCGTTGGGCTGTTTTATTATTGCGACTAATATACCATCGCGGCCATTAGCGTTAATCTTTGTATATTCAATGGCTTCGTTAATTTCTACATCAGCAATATCTTTTATATAAACAATTCGTTTACCATTATTACTCACTACAATATTCTGTAGTTCATCTTTAGAATGAACCGTTGCGTCAGTCACTGTTAAATACAGAAATCTGTAGTCAGAAAGATATCCGTTTGATTTAATGAAGTTTGTTTGATTTAATGCGTTACTGATGATATCCGGAGTTATTGAAAGTGTGCTCATCTTTTGCACATTTAACTTTAACCAGTATTCTTTTGTTTTACCGCCTATAATACGCACTTCAGAAACTCCACCAACCTGTGATAAAAAAGGCTTAATTGTATAATTGGCTATTTGCTTCAGTTCAATCGGTGACCTGCTGTGGCTTTCTAATGTATACCCAATCACAGGAAGTATCGACGGATTCATTTTCTCAACAGTGATCCCTATATCAGCCGGCAAAGAATTTTTGATCTCATTTATTTTGGATTCAATTCTTTGCTGACTTAAATCAACATCTGCATTCCAGTCTATATACGCGGAAATTTCACAACTACCCCTGCTTGTAGTACTTCTTATTAATTTTAGATCAGGAATTTGTTTGATCGCATTTTCTAAAGGCTTTGTAACAGTTACAACCATTTTGTTAACCGGTTGCGGACTACCATCAGCAATAATTTTTATTTTCGGAAATGTTATTTCCGGAAATAAAGAAGATTGTATTTTGCTATAAGTAAAAATACCTCCTCCTATAATTAATACCAGTAATACTGTTATTGGACTTTTATATGACAAGAAAAATTTTTGCACTCGTCGTGATTTAATTAATAAAGAATATCAATTTTTATTTATTGTTCGATTTGCACTTTTGCAGTATCCTCCAAACCATAATTGCCGGTTAGTATAATCTTATCTGTAGAGAGAAAAGCTGGCGATACAATTTCCACTTTATCAGCAGTTTCAATTCCTTTCTTAACCAACACTTTGACTGCAGTAATGCTATCTGTCATTTTCATTACCCAAAAATTAGTTTGTGTTTCATCTGTTAATACTGCCGCCTTTGGCAGATAAGTTGTATTACTTTTATTAGTAGTGATTAACGTAACCTTTGCAATTAAATTCTCAGGTAGAGGATGAGCAGAGTTTATTTTTAATATTACATGTTGGGTTTGAGAAACCGAATCTACGCTTGGCATAATGCCGGCCATATTTCCAATTAATTTTTCTCCATCAGGTAAAACCATATCCAAATATTTTTTACCGGCTAAATACCCTTGTAACTCATAAGGCAGATTTAATAAAAAGACAAAGCTTTTGGTATCTGTAATTACGGCCAGTTGCTCTCCATCCTGAACATAATCTCCTGATTGATGATCGATCTGACTGATAAAGCCATTCCCATTAGCTGTAACACTATTGATCCCTGAAAATTTGAACGTTGAATCTAAGATATTTATAGTGTTGCCAACGCTCGCAGCTTCTTTCGTTTTAATGGTATATAACAATTCTCCATCTCTCACATATTTATTCAATTGAACTTTGGCTGTTTGTAAATATCCTATCGTATTAGCTCTGACAACCCATTTTTGTAAAAATGTTGAAGTGGCATTTAATTCAATTCTTTCTTGCAAGGGGCCATTCACAATAGTAGTGACCGTTACAGGTATTCTTGTTTCAACCGGTGCATCTGCCTCATCATTTTTTGCTCTACAGGAAAAAAATAAACAGGCTATAAGTGAATAAAGAATGTACTTATTAAGTATTCGCATAAATATTTTTATCTATTTCTATAATTGATCTGGTTAATGATTTGCAGTTGGTTAATATTATTTTGAGCAATTAAGTTTTTCACATTCAAATATCCATTTAGGGAAAGTATATAATCAGATATCCTTACTTCACCGGTTTGCAATAATTTGTTATTTGTTATGATCAAACTTTCTGAATATTTTTCTTGTTGTGCAATATCACGCTCCAATTCTCTAAGGCTTTGTAATTCTCGTTTTAATAAAATAGTTTGCTGAGAATATTGTTTTATTAAAAAAGACTTATAGTTTTCTCTTGTCTTTTCCTGGATAGCAATCTTATTGTATTGGATTTTTCTTTGCTTGCCGTCATAAATAGGAATAATGGCACTAATGCCAAAGCTTGTTCCAAAATTTTTGTAAGATGTAAAATCAATGGCAGAATTATATCCGGCATCTGCGTATAAATTTATTTTAGGGCGGTAGTTAATATCTATTAAAGTTTTACTGTTTATAAGCTTCAGGCTATCGATCTCAAACTGTTTTATCAGAAACGGATTTTCAAGCAGAGACAATTCTTGAATATCAATAGCAGGCTTCTCCAAATCATACAAAGATGTATCCATTATGCCGCTTAGATAATTAAGCGTTGCATAATCATTTTGATATTGTATAGACAATTGCCTTGTTAATAAATTCTGCTGTTGTAGTGTTACGAGAAATGCGAGGTAGTCAACTTGTTTGTAAACATTTTTTTGAGTAAGCTTTTTTAAAATAGCATCTTCATTAGTAAGTAATGAATCTACCTGTTTGTTAAAATTAAATTGTAACAGATCTCCGTATGCTGTTATATATTGTGTAATTATCGTTTTCTTCAAATCCTGCTCAGATAGTTTGGCAGAGTTTGCGGCGGATAAATTTGCTAACTGAATACTTTTTATTTGTGCAGTAATACTTTTGTTGAAAACAAGTTCTTTATTAACACCAACAACTGCATTTAAAGCACCTCCGTTTGTAATTACAGGATCATACCCATAACCTTTTATAACCGGTGCATAGCTATTAACGCTGGATGCCATGACTTGCGGCTTATATGCTGCCCTCAATTGTAAGCTATCGTAAAAACCTGATAGAATCTGATTTTGATAATCCTTTATTAACGGACTATTGACAACAGCCTGATTAATAAAATAATCTAAATTGTTTTTTTGAGCATCGCAGGAGATTATTATAAAAGTCAGTAAAACAACTATTGCCAGCCTTATTTTCATCATGTTATAACTTTATTCTTTGATAAAGTTATAAGCGAATTCTGAAGAGAGTTTGTGTGAAGTGATAAAAGGATGCTGTACCAATTAATCGGTAACGCTAAAAATATTTTGCGCCAATTCTGAAGACATTCTGTAGAAAATATAATTAAAAAATCATTTTTTAACCAAACTATCAGCAGGTGTGTTAGCCTTGATACTGTCACGGATTGTAGTTGCCCAATTAATTAATGCACTTTTCTGATCCGGAGTAAGAATTGCATATTTATGTATTAATGTATAAGATAGTAATGGCATGCCATCAGATCCAATCTCTTTGACTATGCCATCTAATTTTTTATATTTTCTACGAATAGGATAAGAAGCGAATTCAGAAAAATTCAATGCTTTTTTCCCGTCTGTAACATGATAGTTTAACCACCATGCTACAGGTTGAATATTATTGTACCATGGGTATTGAGTGTTATTACTATGGCAATCATAGCAACTTGCAACTAAAACCTGGTGTATGCTATCAGGAACAGCATACACAATAGTGATATCATTCTTAAAAGCAGCAGGGTCTGTTGCTATGTTTTTTGTGGGTCTAAAAAACTGGATGATCATTAAAAGGCCAGGTAAAATAAGCAGCCATTTTTTCATAAGCAAGAATGTTAATTATTGCTATGCAATATATGATTAGATAGAATAACTATAATTCTTCTTTGTTAAAATTATATGATTTGTTTACAATAATAAATGAGTAAATAAAGCGGATACTTCCAGAAATAAAGTATCCTCCATTTTTAAAATAGAGGATACTAATTTATTGTTTAATGATTCTCTTAAATAAACCCATGCACTATCGAAGATATGCTCCAATTTGGCCTATATCCGGAAAGTCAGTTTTTTTTTATTTCTCCCGATTATATCTCATCACTTTTCTACTACCATCTTAACTACTGTATTATCTTCAGCACCCGTAACTTTCACAAGATAAATACCGGCAGGCCATTTTTCAGTGTCTATATCAAAAGTAGTATTAGTTGCAGTAGCAGTAAATATTTGCCGGCCATCGAAAGTTATTACTGCAATTTGATCTCCTGATTTTATTTCTCTTAACTGCGCCGTACCATGAGAAGGATTAGGAGAAATAAATATTCCAGCAGACTTATTGTTACATTTTAAATGTATGATTGAACTATAAGTAAATGTATTATCATTACTGATAATTTTCAGCTTGAAAAAATTTGCAACCGCAGGTGCCATATCTACTGCATATGTATAGTAATTAAGTTCCGATATTTTTTTTCCTGTAGCAACTACGCTTCCTTTAGTTGTCCATGATTTGCCATCAGTACTCGATTCCAACTCATAACGATTGATATTTTCTTCAGAGGCTGAGGCCCAGTTTATTGAACCATTGCAATTATCCAACACAATGCCTGCAAATGATACAATACGTACAGGTAACACGATAAAAGTTGAACCGACAAAACCAAATGTTGAAAAAGAAGTAATATGATTAAACTGTACAAAATTTACTCCATTTTCAACGTCGCTGGAATCTGGTGTTAAATAGGTAGCCCCACTAATGCCCCCTGGCGTTAATGCTGCAAGTACATTTGATTTTGTTCCGCTTAATTTAAACCAGCTGCTATTAGGGAAATTTGTTGGTGGTACTTCACTATTTTTTTCTGTAGGGTCATAGTAAATCCTCACTTTAATTCCTCCATTGATGGTATAACTACCCGGTGCAATTATTGTTACGGTTCTCTTCATTAAATGACTTGAATCACTCCCTGATTGGCTACTGTAAATTCCGGTAGCATCATCATCAATAGTTAGTAGCGTATTGGCTGCATTAAATGCTGTTTCATTACCGTTAGGGTTTATCGCAACATTTGCAGATGTACCGGTTAGCTGATCTGCATAATATTGAAATCCATTACCTCCTGCACAAAAACTTGTTGCAGGTGTTGAATTAGTTTGTATAGTACCATTCGGAATTAATTGAGGAGAATAGCAACCGGTACCTGGATTTACGGTAACTGCTACTGTGATCGGAAGGCCCGGACAGCTGTTCAATGTTGGTGTGACTGTATAATTCGTAACACCATTTCCTGTCAGGGTTTGTGCTATTGATGTACCCGAACTCGCCGATGTTCCATTTACTGTACCGCTTGCTATTGCTGCAGTCCATGCAAAAGACGCTCCTGCAGGTATCGATGTCAATGCAATATTTGTTGCAGTACCGCTGAGAATTGTTGCGGATGATGGAGTTGCTACGGCTGTTGGGTTTGGTTTCACCGTAACCGCTACTGTGATCGGGCTTCCTGTACAACTATTTAATGTGGGTGTAACCGTATAATTCGTAGTGCCATTTCCTGTCAGGGTTTGCGCTATCGATGTACCTGAACTTGCCGATGTTCCATTTACCGTGCCGCTGGCTGTTGCTGCTGTCCATGCAAAAGACGCCCCTGTAGGTATCGATGTCAATGCAATATTTGTGGCAGTACCGCTACAAATACTTGCGGAGGATGGTGTTGCCGCTGCTGTTGGATTTGGATTCACCGTAACCGCTACTGTGATCGGAGAACCCACACAGCTGTTCAATGTTGGTGTAACCGTATAATTAACAGTACCATTTCCTGTCAGGGTTTGCGCTATCGATGTTCCAGAACTCGCCGATTTCCCATTTACCGTGCCACTGGCTGTTGCTGCCGTCCACGCAAAAGATGCTCCTGTAGGTGTCGATGTCAATGCAATATTTGTTGCAGTACCGCTGCAAATAGTTGGGGAGGATAGCGTAGCTGTTGCTGTTGGCAATGCGTTTACTGTTAATATTACAGCATTGGATGTAGCATTTGGTGCAATAGAACCTGTAACTACACATTGATACTGATAGGTATTTAATGTAGTTGTAGCAGATGCGATTGTTAAAGTAGCTGAAGTTACACCGGAATAAGGTGCACCACTACTAAGATCAACAAAACCGGATCCGGTATTCACCTGCCATTGATACGAAGTAGCATTAGATGCTGTTATTGAAAATGTAGTATTGCTTCCTGCACAAATACTGCTGTTAGAAGGTTGCGCGCTAATTGAAGGCGCTACAACTGTGAAAGCCATCGTACTAAAGGTTACAGTTCCGGTGGTACCTACATTAGTCCAATTAGCAGGATTTGCAACCAATGCCTTATATGCTGCCAAAGAAGTCTGAGTAGATTTAGGACCGGTATATTGCCCGGCGACAATGTTTGGCCCTAAGAAAATCTGACTGGTTCCTGAAAGATCACCTGGCAAATAAGAAGTTGAGCCATTAATAGTTCCTGTAGTTACCCAAGAGGTTGCCGTTCCCGCTGAACCGGAATAATCCAGGCCAAATAATAGTGTTCCGCTAAAGGTGCCCGTTAGTGAACCTGTACTAGGGCCGCCTGTACCTTGAAAAGCAAAAACCTGATCACCGGAGGTATTAGTAAGGGACATATTAGTTGCTGTGCTTCCATTGGAAGAATTTGTTACAGATGTTACAGAACCGACATTTGTGGTTGTACCTGTAGGAGCTGTTGCAGAGTTAGCCTGAATGGTAATAATTGTTCCGGCAGGAATCGCAGCAGTACTTGTCCATACTACATATTGCTCCTGTTCTCTATAGTTGCCAGCTGTATTACTGCTCGCAGTACTATTGAAGCCATTATCCGTAAACTTGATTACGGTACCTGCACTAATATTAACCCAAGTGACAAATGCAAATCCATCCGGTGAATTGGCATTAAAACCTACAATAGAAACATCGCCTTGCGAAAGTGTAGTTTGTGCAGATACGGTAATATGCAAGCATGTCATTATTATAAACAATAATATACTATGGATAAGCATATTATTCCTGTTCAAATTAGAGTAATTTTCTTTCATAAATTTACAAGCGTTAAATTAATTATAGATCAGGGTTTGTTCATATCTACAGATATCTATTCTTCCTTTTTGAAAATATTCCATTAATTTCTTCTGTAATAACCTCAAAAAAAATCAGTATCTACTGTTTTAATTATGGTTCATGCAGATCTATTAACGATTAATGCGCAAGATACGGACTCCTGCCAATCTATTAAATATCCTTTTTATGGTATATCATAACTATTGAATATTAATTAGATTTTTCTACACTAGCACAGATACGCCACGCTTCATCCTTGCCCTCGCATATCTGCGCCAGTTTGGAAACGTTGCTAGGAAGATTAAATAAAATTTTGTATTTTACCTAAAGGATGAGTTATCGCACCGTTATACAAAACAATGTGTACGTTTTTAATGATTTAAAAACGTTACTCGCAAAAGCTTCTCCTTTAAGGAGCGGTGATGTATTAGCCGGTATTGCTGCAATTAACTATGAGGAAAGAATAGCTGCTCAAATAGCGCTGGCAGATGTTCCACTAAAAACGTTTTTAAGTGAAGCCATTATACCATACGAAGAAGATGAAATAACAAGATTAATAATTGATGAACATGATGCAATAACATTTTCATTAATAAGCCATTTCACAGTAGGTGAATTAAGAGATTGGTTATTAAGTGATGCTGCTGATACGATTACTTTACAAAAATTAACGAAGGGATTTACACCGGAAATGATCGCAGCCGTTTCGAAATTAATGCGTAATCAGGACCTAATTTCCGTGGCGCAGAAATGCGAGATAGTAACTCGTTTTAGAAATACAATAGGTCTACAAGGACGCCTGTCAACCAGGTTACAACCCAACCACCCAACAGATGATATAAGAGGTATAGCTGCAAGTATTGTAGATGGATTATTATATGGAAGTGGCGATGCAGTAATTGGCATTAATCCTGCAACAGACAGTCCTGCAATGGTTACCTCATTACTAAATATGATAGACGGATTGAGGACGAAATATGAAATACCTACTCAAAGTTGTGTGCTATGTCATGTAACAACTATTTTACAAATTATTCAACAAGCTCCTGTTGATCTGGTCTTTCAATCCATTGCAGGAACAGAAAAAACCAATAAAAGTTTTGGTGTAAATTTATCCATATTAAAAGAGGCATATGAGGCGGCATCATCATTACAACGTGGCAGTATTGGTAATAACGTAATGTATTTTGAAACCGGACAGGGTTCATCATTATCTGCCAATGCACATCATAACGTTGACCAACAAACGCTGGAAGCAAGAGCTTATGCTGTAGCAAGAAAGTTCAACCCTATGTTAGTAAACACCGTTGTAGGTTTCATCGGACCCGAATATTTATTCGATGGAAAACAAATTATACGTGCCGCTTTAGAAGATCATTTCTGTGGCAAATTGTTGGGTTTACCTATGGGCGTAGATGTCTGCTATACAAATCATGCTGAAGCAGACCAGGATGACATGGACAATTTACTAACGCTGCTTGGTGTTGCAGGTTGCAACTTTATTATGGGCGTACCGGGAGCTGATGACATTATGCTTAATTATCAATCTACTTCTTTTCACGATGCGTTATATTTAAGAAAAGTATTGAACAAAAGAGCATCGCCTGAATTTGAAGCGTGGTTAATTAAACAACATATTATGGATGAACAGGGAAATCAGTTGCCAATAAAGTTATCACATTCATTATTACGGTAAATTCACTATGTCAGACATCTCTAAACATATTATTCAACAAGACGCATGGCATGCTTTAAAAGTTTTTACTAATGCGAGAATTGCATTGGGCAAAACCGGTACCGCTATTCCCTTGAAAGAAGTATTGCAATTCAAATTAGCATTTGCACATGCCCGTGATGCCGTGTATTCAGTATTGGATAATAAAGACCTGTCATCCGGATTAGCATTTTTTAAATTACCCATTTATTTTTTACAAAGCGAAGCGGACAACAGAACAGTCTATTTACAAAGACCTGATTTAGGAAAATTATTAAATGATCATTCAAAAAAACAAATACTAAGTACAGACCATTTACATTATGATATAGCAATAATACTAGCAGATGGATTATCGGCTACGGCTATTAACAATCACGCCATTCCCGTATTGCAATTATTAGTTCCGGTGCTACAACAATTGCAGTATACAATCTCTCCCATTGTTGTTGTACAAAATGCCAGAGTTGCTATCAGTGACGAAGTAGGATCGTTATTTAATGCAAAGTTATCACTCGTTTTAATTGGAGAAAGACCAGGACTAACATCGCCGGATAGTATGGGCACCTATTTAACTTTTAGTCCGATGCCCGGATTAACGGATGAAAGCCGAAACTGTATTTCTAATATTCGCCCGGAGGGTTTACAATATAAACCTGCTACAGACAAGATTCTGTATCTTATTCAAGAATCATTACGACTAAACTTGTCAGGTGTCAATTTAAAAGACAACGAGAAACAAATTCTATGAAAGACAGACACTTAAAATAGTTTTAAACAACAATGTATCTGATCCTCTTCATTGCTATTTTCTTTCTCTGCATGACAAGAGCTTTTTTATTCCACTAGTGCAGATATGCGACATAAGCCTGAGGGTTGCGTATCTGTCCGGTATTATGAAGCTTGGCACAGACATCTAAGGCTTCATCCTTGCCCTTTATATCTACGCCAGTTTGAAAACATCTTTTAATCTGTTAATTATTGCAATCAAGCCTTTCATTTCTTGTTCATTTTCTACATCTATTACATCAACCCAACCTTTCAACAAACTATTACCCAAAAAATTTAAATTCATTCTCCCCGCTATTGTATATCAAACGGAGCCCGTCAGACATACAATAATAAACTACCCTATTATCTCCCACATAAAACCTTTGTACCCATTTTGAGATGATATATATCAATCCTTCCGATAACGATTGTCATTTTTTTCAGTTTGATGTAAATGCACCTTTACAGTACAATTATTCATCTAATTAAAAACTGAAAAATGAAAGCATTAGTATACCACGGTCCCGGAAAAAAATCATGGGAAGAAAAACCAAAACCAGCCATTAACGAAACAACGGATGCCATTATCAAAATTCTGAAGACAACTATCTGTGGAACCGATCTGCATATTATGAAAGGAGATCTTCCTGAGGTAATTGATGGAAGAATTATTGGCCACGAAGGCGTTGGAATAGTGGAAGAAGTAGGTAGCTCCGTTAGCAATTTTAAAAAAGGTGATCATGTGATCATTTCCTGTATTACATCTTGTGGCAAATGTGAGTATTGTAAAAAAGGTATGTACTCGCATTGCGAAAAAGGTGGGTGGATATTAGGTTACCTCATCGATGGTACACAAGCTGAGTATGTAAGAATTCCTTATGCGGATAATAGTCTCTACCATATTCCTGCGGGAGCTGATGAAGAAGCATTGGTGATGCTGAGTGATATTTTACCCACCGGTTTTGAATGTGGCGTTTTAAATGGCCAGGTTAAACCGGGTGATACGATAGCTATTGTTGGCGCCGGGCCTATTGGCATTGCTGCTTTACTAACTGCGCAGTTTTATACACCAGCAGAAATAATCATGATAGACCTTGATGAGAACAGATTAAATGTAGCCAAGACATTTGGTGCTACACATGTAATTAATAGTGCCACAGAAAACGTGGTTGAAAAAATCATGAGCCTTACAAACAAGCGGGGTGTTGATACCGCTATTGAAGCTGTTGGTTTACCATCAACCTTTGAAATGTGCGAAGCCATTATCGGAGTTGGTGGCCATATAGCTAACATAGGTGTACATGGCAAAAGCGTAACGCTACACATGGAAAAGTTATGGTCACAAAATATCACCATCACTACCCGTCTTGTAGATACGGTTACAACACCAATGCTTTTTAAAACCGTTCTGTCGCACAAGCTTGATCCAAAGAAATTAATTACACATCGTTTTAAGTTAGACCAGATCATTGAGGCGTATGATACATTCGGAAATGCCGCGAAAGAAAAAGCTTTAAAAGTAATATTGACCAATTAGCAATCAACCTTTATGACCAATTTACTAAATGCAGGAAACCAATTAACATAATCATCTTAAATAAAAAATATGAAAAAGATAATCACATCAGGGCTAGTTGCAGGTGTTGTTTTATTGATACTTAGTATCCTGGGGCTTTTTGCCACCAGCCGCATATTCCCCAATGTTGCCATGCAATATTTTGATCCGGCTTTCGATGCAGAATCAAACAGGATTATGTTTTATTATCTACACCCGTTTGTAATAGGATTAGCGCTATCATGGTTTTGGAGCCGCTTTAAAGGAGTACTAACAGGTTCTTTTATTACACGCGGTGTAGAATTCGGATTGATCTATATAATCGTTGCAACATTTCCTATGATGTGGCTGATCTATAGTTCAATGAGTGTATCGCTGGCTATTATTTCTACCTGGTTTGCATTAGCATTTATACAGGCAATTATTGCAGGATTAATTTTTGAAAAAATGAATCCGTAAAATTTTTAAAATATTAAATCATAACATCATGAAACATTTAAAATATTTACTGCCGGGAATTTTTATAGTTCTTCTTATGAGCAGCGGTACAATTATAAATAAATATACACTCGATAAAGATTACACAGTTACCATTCACGGCACATCTAATCTGCATGACTGGGATGAAAATGTAGGCATAGTAACAGGTGATGCTATTATAGACTGGAATGCAGATAAAAGCTTTGATCTAAATGCGGTGCATATTAAAATGGATGTTCATTCCATTAAGAGCCATGAAGGCTCAGGCATGAATAACAATACCTACAAAGCATTAAAAGCTGATGCTAACCCTACTATCATCTTTGCATTAAATCATCCGCTCAAATCAATAAAAACCAATTCAACTGAAAATGATGTTTCTATGGTGGGCAGCTTAACCATTGCAGGAGTAATAAAGCCCGTTACTATGAAAGTAAAGTTAGTGATGGATAATCAAAGCATACTTACTATAGAGGGAGCATACACAATAAAAATGGCAGATTACGACGTTACGCCCCCTACTGCCCTTTTCGGAACAATAAAAACCGGAGATAGCATTACACTCAATTTTAAAGGAAGCTTTAGCATCAGTAATTAATTAACAGTATAAAAAAATAATTATGAAAATTTCAGCAAGATTATTACAGCAATTTATAATAGTACCATTGGTAACTATTGGTTTCTCTGCAATGGCGCAAAAGTCTATGCAATACTTTAGGCCTAATGATGAAAGAGGAATAAATATGTTTGAAACAACTAAAGATGATACCACACAATTTAACGGACTGAAAGTAAAAGTCGGCGGAAACTTTGAACAAAGCTTTCAAATGCTAAGAGATCAGAATACTGCCGCTCCATTGGTCCAGCCTCCATTCACAGGAAATGTTAATAGCCTTATACCACTTACTAATGGCTTTGATCTTGCAATGGCCAATTTAAATATTGATGCGCAGTTATCAGATGGTATCCGTGTTAACCTTACTACTTATTTAGCTTCAAGGCACCATGAAGATACCTGGGTAAAAGGAGGGTACATACAATTTGATAAATTGTTATTTTTAAATAGTAAGGTAATTAATAAGATCATGAATAACGTCACCATCAAGGTCGGCCAGTTTGATGTCGATTACGGCGATCAGCATTATAGAAGATCAGATGGCGGCAATACTATTTATAACCCTTTCGTAGAAAATTATATCATGGATGAATTTGCTACGGAAATAGGTGGTGAAATTTACTATCATCACAAATCAGGTTTGTTTGCAATGGGAGGCATAACCAATGGCGAGCTAAGTCCAACAGTTGTAGCGGCGACAAAAATCGATTCTTCAACCGGAAAAGTAAATCGTTATGCTGCGGCTTTTCATGGTAAGCTTGGTTATGATAAACAGGTCACTAACAATTTACGTGTTCGCTTAACAGGTTCGACATATATTGATGCCAGTGCAAACAGTAATACTTTATTTGGAGGTGACAGAACGGGATCTCATTATTTCAATGTGATGGAAAATCAGAATGTTGCTAACGGAACAACGATATCGAATGAAGTAGATTATAGCCCGTTTTCCGGAAGATATAACCCAGGGTTTAGTGAAGCTGTGAAAACATTTATGATAAATCCTTTTATAAAATATAAAGGGCTTGAGTTTTTTGCTTCTTATGAAAATGCTCAAGGCAGAATAATTACAGAAAAAAATATGCGCCAGGCAACTCAGTACGCAGCAGATCTTATTTACAGGTTTCCGAGACATAAAGAAAACTTCTGGATCGGTGTTCGTTACAACTCAGTGACTGCAACTATTTCCGGGAATCCAAAAGATGTAACCGTCAATCGTGAAGTCGCATCGGCCGGATGGTTTGTTACCAGGAATATTATGCTGAAAGCTGAGTATGTAAATCAGGAATACCTGAATTATCCTACTAACAGTATTTTCAACGGAGGTAAATTTAATGGAGAAATGATCGAGGCATCCATTGCATTTTAATATTTATAAGCATGAATCGTATTAATACATATATACTAAAACAATATCATCATGAAAATGAAGCATGGGAGCGATTACTTAATTTTTTGAAACAAGAAAATGCCTTTCTTAAAATACGTTTGTCTGAATTACTGGATAATTCGTCAGACAAGAAATTACTTGCTCTTGCAGAACATTTTCAAACACAGTTTATTTTAAAAGATGAACTTGTCGATAAAGTTTTAATGAATGTACATGAACAAGAAAAAAAGATACGGGAAAATATAGAAATATTAAAAAAGAGGGACCATTTACGTAGTGAAATACAACAACTTGAAAAATTATTTTTTGAGTTGAAAAAAGAGTTCAATGAATATCTATTCTTTAGCAATGCTTAAAGAATAGATATTTTTTAAACTGCTCCGTTAGTTTAGCATTAACAATAGTTTCTTTTCATCAAGAATAACAATATACCCTTCTTTTATGTCAATAAGATTTTCATTTCTAAAATCACTTAATGTACGAACTAATGATTCCGTTGCTGTGCCGGCAATATTAGAAAGATCTGCTCTTGATATATGTATAGAAAAATTCTCCTGCAATTTCACTTTATATTTCTTTTGAAGTGTTAAAAGAGCTTCGGCAACACGCTTGCGTACCGAATTATATGCAAGGCTCAGCAACTGCTCCTCTTTCTCTGTAATATTTTTTGCCAAGAGCTGAATAAATTTCTGTATTACTTCTTTATTATTATTAATAAGCATTTCAAATGCCTCCTTTGGTACTATTGCCAATTCGGTATCTTCCATTGCTTCAGCGGCCTCCTTATAAACAGTTCCTTCCAATAATGCAGTATAGCCAAAAAAATCTCCTTCGGCAAAGAGGCTGATAATTAGTTCTTTTCCATCGTCATTTTTCTTAGTAGTTTTTACACGCCCTTTCTGTATATAAAACAACTTTACCGGATTATTCCCTTCTTTATAGATCAATTCTTTTTTATTATAATTTGTAGTATTACTGTTTTCAGTAAATTCCAGTAGTGTTTGTTTATCATCCAGGTCATTCAACAACTCATACACTCCTACAGCATTTGTTTCGTATTTCTTTTTTAATAATTCATTCTTTTGCAATCTTGTTTCGATGGAATTCAATAATTCGATTTCTGTAAAGGGCTTAGTAATATAATCATCTGCCCCCATCTCCATACCTTTTCTAAAATCATCCTTTTCAGATTTCGCAGTTAAGAAAATAAATGGGATTCCTCTTAGCGCAGGATTTTTATTTATAAGATGTAGTACGCCATGCCCATCCAATACAGGCATCATTACATCACATATAATAAGATCTGGAATTATTTTAATCGCCAATTCCACCCCGATCTTTCCATTTTCTGCAGCGTCAATTTTGTAGTTAGCTAATTCCAATATCTCTACTATATTTTCTCTTATCTCAGTATTGTCTTCAATCAATAATATATGTTTCATTAAATAAATTTAATTGTAAACGTTGTGCCTTTCCCTAATTCACTCGTGTAATCAATTTGCCCATTCATCAATTCTACATATTTTGCTACAATATGCAAGCCCAATCCGGTACCTTCTATGTTTGTTGCATTATTACCACGAAAAAAAAGCTCGAATAAGTGTTGCTGATCTTCTTTTGAAATACCTATGCCATTGTCTTTAACTGTAATTGTTACTACATCTCCAACAGTACTACTTGTAATTATTATCGCAGCATTTAAAGGAGAAAATTTCATAGCATTGGACAAAAGATTAATGATAACATTCCTCAATAATGAAGAATCGAGGTTAATATTTTCATCTCCCGTATGTGTATATTCAAAATACTGATTGGTTTTTATATTCCCTTTCAATTCACTACAAATTTCGACCACTAATCTTTTTAAATTAAAATCGGTAAAATGTGTTATACTCTTTCCTTCTTCAATTTTACCTAATGATAGAAATTCATTTAAAATATCTATCAAATTATTTATAGACGATTTAATGCGGTTAATATGCTTATCTCTTTTCGCTTGCTCATCAGATTGCGTATATTTTGCTAACAATGATACGGATGAAAGTATTGTACTTAAAGGAGTACGAAACTCATGAGAAGCCATAGAAACGAAACGACTTTTCAAATCGCCCAGATCTTTTTCTTTACTCAATGCTTTGGTAAGCTCCAACTTGGATGATTCTAGTTGTTGTAATGTTTCTTGCAATTGTTGTGTACGCAATACTACTTTCTCTTCAAGTTCATCATTTAGTTTTTCAATTTCGATCTGATTATGTATAACAGTATTTTCAATTTCCTTACGTTTACTTATATCAATTATAAAAGCAATAAAGAAAGAACCTTCTTCATTTTTATAATTACTAAGGCTTATTTCTACGGGAAATTCTGTATCATCTTTTTTTCTACCATACAGTTCCATCCCTAATCCCATTGGCCTGGCCTTGGGATGAGCGCCATATTTTTCTATATGCCCCTCGTGTTTTTTTTCAAACCGCTTGGGGATAAGCATTTCTATTTTTTTCCCTATTAATTCTTCTTCATTATTATAATTAAATTGTTTTAAAGCGAAGCTGTTAATTAGTACAATTTCTCCTTTTTGATTGGTAACTAATATTCCAATAGTTGCGTAATTAAAAAGTGCTTCTAATCGCCCCCTTTCGCCCGAAAGCGAGATCCCATATTTTTTATTCGCATTGTTAACGGTTATTCGAATAAGATTATAAGACCGTTCATTGTGTTTAAAAAGATTTATAGTTAATACACCATGAAATTCTTTATTTCCTTTAGTATGACATATCACTTCATCACTAAAGAAATCAACATTTTCAGGTAATTTATTTGTTACACTTTTTTGTGATAAGCAGGATACAATATTAATATTCGTTGGATTCTCTTCTAAAAATTCTTCAGCATTAGAATAACCGAACATTTTAGCTCCAGGTTCATTTATACATAAAAAATTAAAAGTATTAAATTCCGTTACGCCAATAAATCCATCAATTGTCATTGAATAAACTTGTAATAAAGAAGATTTAAAAATAACCTCGTCAGAAAAATTACGAAAATGCATGTATGAAAATTTAAGGAAGCTGTAAGTATGATTGATACTACGTTTGTAATGTAGGCTTAATAAGTCGAATACTTACAGAAACAAAGTATCCTCCATTTTCATAGAGGATACTAATTTATTGTTTAATAACTTTTTAAATTAACGTATGTTTTTAAGGTACATTAATAGTTGTGTTTACCATTGTAACTGATCCATGTAATGAAATTGCTCTGCCATTTAACACCGTTTGAACTGCATTCCCTGCAGTAGAAATAGTTACTCCGGCTGAAGCCAATATTGTTCCAACCATAGTACCGCCGCCAGCTCCATTAATAGTTGCGGCTGATCCAATGTACCAAAATACATTTGCAGGTGACGCGCCATTAATCATTATAATGCTACGTGCTCCTGTTGGCCCTGCAATACCTACTGTTAAGCCTGCAGCTGTTTGAAATATCCAGACTGCATTCGCATCACCCTTTGCATCAAGCGTTAGGTTTCCGTTCGTTATTTTAAAAGTGCCACTTGCAGATTTATAAATGCCGGGAGCCAAGGTTAGTCCGCCTAATTCACCTGCGCCAGGATCAATACCCCCTGGTTTTGATGCCGGAGATATACTATTGTAAGCTGTTGTTGCATCTGCCAAACCTTGCTTTGCAATAGCAAACGATGTCGCATTTCCGGGAGCAGGAGGTGCTGCATAGATTCTGCCACTTACGGTACCTTTGTTAAGGGGTGTTTCGGTGTATACATCACCTGTTGTTCCATCATGAAAACCTGTTACTAAAGTAGATGCGCCGGTTGTACTGATGCCGCCGTTATTTATTTTAGTATTCAACCCCTGGTTGGTAATTCCTGCACTGCCGCCAAAACTTCCAAATATAGTAACGCTTCCTAAAGCTGGTGCTGATATAGATTTCCCTGTAGTGAAACTAGCTACATAATTATTCGCGAGTGCATTTGCCGCAAGATCTTTTACGGCTGTTTTAATAGTAACTGTATAGACAGTACCGGGAGCAAGATTAGTCAAAGGAGAAAAAATAGCTGTAGTATCTGTGTATGCTACCGTACCCAAAATTGTATTTGCTCCCTGGGTAAGCGCAAATGATGTGCTGCTGATCGTTGAAGGATCCATTGGCTCACTAAATGTTACAGTGATCTTTTTGTCTAATATTACAGATGTAGCATTATTAACCGGATCTGTTGATATTACTGTAGGAGCCGTCACATCAAGTGAAGTGCCTGTAGTAAAATTCCATGTAAAATTAGTTTGTAATGCAATACCGGCAGAATCTTTAACACCTGTAGTAATAGTAGCCGTATATATTTTATTAGGCAACAAATTATTTGAAGGTGAAAATATAGCAGTAGTCCCACTATAAGTTACTACTCCTAAAACTATTGTTGAATCTTGTTTTAAAACAAAAGTAGCAGTGGTAATCGTTAAAGGATTCATTCCTTTATTAAATGATGCTGTGATCTTTCTATTAAGATCTGCATTGGTGGAACTGCTTACCGGATTGGTGGAAATTACTGTTGGGTTAACATTACTATTTCCAATCGTTCCCTCGTCTTTATGACAAGCAGTAACAAAAATAATTGACAAAAATAATACAAGCCATTTGTTAACAGACATTTTGAAGCCGTTAATACCAGACATGCATAATGGGATACGCTTAGTATCGATAGATCTTTTTTTCATTATTTTATTTTAATAAAGCTGAGAAGGACAGTATTTCCGAATATTAGTTCGGAACCTGTTTTTTGTGTTTTATTGAGAAGAGGTAATTATTAGTATTAATAACTATCGTTATGACTCCTTACCGTAAAGGATAAAACTGTGCCACCTTTATATATAACTACCAGTCAATATCTCAGGCTAATATTAAAAGATCGAAATTAATTAAAAGTAAATCGTAGAAGGATTTGCCCTATACGGGATATGGGAAACTGAAATGCTTTTGAAAGAAAGGGCACTAGCACAAATACGCCACGCTTCATTCTTACCCTGCATATCTGCGCCAGTTTGAATTCTTTGTAACTTAATTTGCAAAATGCAAACTTTGATACAGCTATCAGGTCAGTAATATGCTAACACCTTGAAATCAATGAAAATTAATAACTTCGCAATGTAAATCTTAGGGAGGAAAATAATTCTCCTGTTATATTAATTCAGTTCTAACAACATGGCCAACTTCTATTCTAAAAAATCAATAGCCTTATTTATTATTGCACTGGTTTTATTAACTAGTCTCCAAACAAAAGCACAGAATATACAGCTTATTACAAATTCTGATGGAGGTAACGGATACCAGGGTAGCCCGATCATATATAACAATGAACTCTATCTTCAATATGCGAATACATCGGGAGTGTATCAATTGGCAAAATATAATGGGCCCGCTGCACCGCTTACGCTGATCCCAAATCCTGATGCCGGCATAGGATATCAAGGCCGCAACTCGCCTGCTCCATATCCGATCGTCTATAACAATAAGCTTTATATCCAATATTACAATACATCAGGAGTTGTTCAGTTGGCGGAATATGACGGCTCTACATTTAACCTCATTCCAAATCCTGATGCCGGTTGGGGATACTTCGGAGCTGCAATCATATATAACAATGAGTTGTATATTATGTATAGCAATGAATTAGGAAATCAGCAATTAGCAAAATATGATGGTACTACACTTAGCCTTATTCCCAATCCTGACGGTGGCTTTGGAGACGTTGGTTCTCCGATCATTTATAATAACAATCTGTATATAGCCTATTCAAATGCATCATTCGTGGATCAATTGGCAAAGTATGATGGCACAACACTTAGTCTTATCCCTAACCCTGATGGTGGTTCCGGATATTCAGGCCATCCTGTTATCTATAATAACAATCTATATATTGAGTATAGTAGTGCATCAGCCGTTGAACAATTAGCAAAATATGATGGCACAACGTTTAGTCTTATTCCTAATCCTGATGCGGGTACCATTTATTTTAGCTTTGCTGACTCTTTGATTGTATATAACAACAAACTATATGTTGGATATATGAATACATCATTCGTTAATCAATTAGCACAGTATGATGGTACAACACTTAGTCTTATTAACAATCCTGATATTGGTGGCAGTGGCTATTTAGGCTATCCGATTATATATAAAAACAATTTATTCGGTGATTACTCTAATAGTCTATTCGTTAATCAATTGTTGCAGTATAATGGTACAGCAAATAGTCTTATTGCTAATCCTGGTGCAACTGCAGGAGCCGGTTATAATAGTTCGCCCATTACGTATAACAACGACCTGTATATCCAATACAATAATGCGTCATCCGTTAATCAATTGGCACAATATGATGGTACGGCACTCAGCCTCGTACCCAATCCCGATGGCAGTACAATGGGATATACCGGTATTCCTTTCGTTTATAATGATACGCTGTTTATTCAATATAATAACCTAGCAGGAAATTATCAATTGGGATATTTAGCTGGTGTCCCCATAGTTTTACCGCTTAAGTTACTAAGCTTTACCGGCCAGTTAGTAAACGGAAAATCTCAATTGCAATGGCAAACAGCCAACGAAATAAATACTAATTATTTTGAAGTTGATAAAAGTACTGATGGAACACATTTTGACTCTCTTACAACTGTAAAGGCTGTTGGTACGGAAAATAATACCTATGCTACCGTTGATGCCTACCCGCAGATAGGCAAAAATTATTATCGATTGAAATCAGTCAATGATGATGGCAGCTTTACTTACAGTAATATTGTACCAATACAAGTTAGAAGTAATGGCAATGCGCTATTTGTTATATATCCAAATCCTACAAACAAACAGTTAGTTGTTAGTTATACTGCTGCCAATAATGCTACCATAAATATTTATAATTTAACCGGACAAAAGGTGTTAAGCATGCCAACAAACGGACAGGCTAAAACAACTATTGATGTAAGTAATTTAGCAGATGGAACTTACATAATACAATACAATAGTGATTCAGATAATTTGATAGATAAGTTTATTAAAGTAGATTAATTTATTTTAAAAAATCTAGAATATAAAAATAGGGTAGCGAGAAAATGCTACCCTATTTTTATGTCCATCTTATATTAACAATGTAAACACTACAGAACAGAATGTGTGGTAATTGCATGAAGGCTATTTTCCAATACAGAACTTACTAAAGATATAATCCAATGTATCTTCATTAGTAACCTCTCCCGTTATCTCGCCTAAAAAATGTAGTGTATGGCGAATATCAGGCGCTAACAGATCTCCCGATAATTCATTATCCAATCCTGCTTTAATATGATCTAAAGATTTTTGTACTTGTTGCAATGCAGCAAAGTGACGTGCATTAGATACAACTATATTTTCTGTTTCAGGATTTGAATTGATCGTTGTTGTAAATAAGGTGCTCTTCAATTTATCTACGCCATTATTATTTTTTGCAGAAATGAAAAGAATGTTTTCTACGTCGTCGAATTTTTTAATTGCTGCAGGCTCTGTTAGGATATCCGATTTATTCGCAACCAGTAAATATTTGATCTGTAGCTTTTTAAAATTATCGGTAGCTTTTTTTAATTCATCCATCGTCTCTATTGCTGCATCAAAAATGTATAACACCATATCAGCACTATTCATTTTTTCTACACTCTTTTCTATTCCTACCAGTTCAATTACATCAGTACTGTGTTCACGAATACCGGCTGTATCAATTAGCCGGAATAAAATTCCATCGACATTAATTATCTCTTCGATCGTGTCTCTTGTTGTTCCTGCTATTTCACTAACTATCGCCCTATTCTCATTCAGCAATGTATTTAACAAAGTGCTTTTGCCCGCGTTCGGTTTACCGATGATAGCAACACTTACACCATTCTTAATTACATTTCCTAACTGAAAAGATTGTAATAATTCTTTGGTTGTTGTTTGTGCAGATGTTATCAATTCATAAAACTTTGTCCTGTCTGCAAACTCCACATCTTCTGTTGCAAAATCCAATTCTAATTCTATTAATGCTCCGAACTGTATTAACTGCTCACGTAATTCTTTTAATATAATACTGAAGCCACCTTTAATATTATGTAGCGCTGTCTTTTGAGATGCGGCTGTATTACTCGCGATCAGGTCAGCAACTGCTTCTGCTTGTGTAAGATCCAACTTACCTTTTAAAAAGGCACGTTGAGTAAATTCTCCATGTCTTGCTAATCGTGCACCTTTATTGATAATGGCGCCAACCAATTGTTGTTGAATATAAGGACTACCATGACAGCCTATTTCTATCACATCTTCCCCCGTATAACTTTTAGGATTTTTAAATAAGGATAATACCACTTCATCAATATCTTTTCCGTCTTCTTTTATAAATCCTACATGGATAGTATGCGTTAATTGTTTTGTCAGATCTTTAGAAGGAAATAATTCATTCATAATAGCAAATGACTTTTCTCCACTTATCCTGATCACACCAATAGCACCAATACCCGGCGGCGTTGCAATAGCAACTATTGTATCATCCCAACCTGACAATTTGTTTAACATAGGGCAAAGATAAAGAGATTGAATATTGAAGAGGTAATATTGAATATTTTATACACAGAATGCATATTCCTATTACCGCTGAGCTAACAATCGTTTATCATTTTCATCTAATACTGCCGTGTAATAATGTTTTACACAGCAAATAGTTGTTTCATCTACGATATCAACAAAATTTTGGAAAGAACTTTTATCGGTTGCTTTTATGATGAGTATAAAATTATCTGCATTGCCTGTTCGTTTTTGTACTTCTGTTCTTTTGGCCATGATCACTTTTCGTATTCCATCTTTGCCGAAAGATATAACAGTAGGATGATCTGCCTCTGTTGATAATCCTTCATAATATTTGATTTCATTATTCTTTTCCAGCATCACTGTTAACACACAAGATGCTTTCAATTCATCTCTTGTATCAGTTTTATCCTTGGGTGTATTTAACTGCATGGCCGTTGGTGTTGCCATTGTTGTAGTAAAAACAAAAAATGTAATGAGGAGAAAACCTAAATCTACCATGGGAGTAAGATCTACATTGGTTGATTTTTTTGTTGAGCGATTGCCCTTGCCGGGTTTATTTTTTACTGCTATCTCTGCCATAATATATAGTTTGATAATGAGATGAGAGAATAGCGCATTTCCACAATTTAAAATACAAATGTTCAATGCTCAATTTTCAATGTTCGATATTCAACCTTAGAGCCTGCCAATTTGAGTATTGAACATTGAAAATTGAGCATTGAACATTTTTTCCCAGACAAAAAAGATCTCCCCGGAAAACCGGGGAGATCTATAATTAAATTAAGTCTTTATTTTATTGATCACCAGAAACAACGAATGTAATTGGTTGTCTTTTATACGCATTTACGTTGCGGCCATTTTGTATTGCCGGTGTCCATTTTGGCGCTTTTCTAATTGCTCTCATGGCTTCTTCTTCCATACCATATCCAAAACTTGTTTCAGGTTGAATATCGCTGGCAGCACCATCTTTACCTACAATGAAACGAATGATTACTCTGTATGTACCAACAGGAGCACCGTTGTTAACAGGAATATCGGCATCCAGATTCTTTTGAAGAAATTTGGCCCATGCACCCATTCCTCCCGGGAATTCAGCATCAACCTCAACCTTTGTAAATACCATGTTCTCATCAACAGGAGCCTGAACAACACCGGTCCCTTTATCATCTATCGGTGCCTGAACTATTTGCTGTGTATTATCACTTTTAATAGTTTCAGAACTGATGGCTGCTTTCTCG
>Ga0210406_10000834_pt1 | contig 40261 bp, 33 predicted proteins | sample IncBWC30MmetaG_FD_155454 | JGI IMG/M metagenome (GOLD analysis project Ga0210406, IMG submission 155454) | Forest soil microbial communities from Barre Woods Harvard Forest LTER site, Petersham, Massachusetts, United States - Inc-BW-C-30-M | ecosystem: Environmental > Terrestrial > Soil >... | reverse complement strand
AGAATAGGTGCAGCTGACGCCGGCGAAGGTCTAGTCTCTTGTCCCGGACGCGCTGCAGCGCTGAGCCGGGACCCAACGTTATATCGCGCACGCAACGATAGGCCTCGGCTCTGCAGCGCACCGTTTCACGCTGCGCTGCGTCCGGGGCACGAGATATTGCGCATGGACCGTGACTTCCTGATCGATCTGTTTTCGGATTTCGGTCCGGTGACGATACGCCGGATGTTTTCGGGATTCGGCATTTCCGCCGACGGCACCAACTTTGCGCTGGCGCTGCGCGCCGGCCTCTATTTCCGCGCCGACGAAGAAACCATTCCGCAGTTCGAAGCGGAAGGCTCAAAGCCATTCCAGTATCAGACGAGAGCCAAGACCGTTACGGTGAACTCATACTGGCAATTGCCGGCGCGGCTGTTTGACGATCCGGAAGAACTGAGCGGATGGGCGAGGGCGGCATTGGCAGCGGCACAGCGCGCGGCGCTGAGGAAGCGGTCTAAAACGCGCCAAGCGGCGAAGACGCCGGCCAAGAAGGCGATGGCCAGCACAAGAGTCCCGAAGAAGAAAAAGGCGCCGAGGAAAAACTCCTCACCATGAGGGCTAACTTTAGGCCACCTGGCTCTCGGTCTCGGCGGCGTATTCGGGATCGACTTCGCAAATCACGCGGTTGCGGCCGTTGCGCTTGGCGGCATAGAGGCAGGCATCTGCCCGTTCGATCAGCGTGTCGGTATCGTCGTCCGGCTTCAGCATCGACACGCCGACCGAGATGGTGACGCGGCCGAGAATCTCGCCCGTCGACTTTTTCTTCAGTTCCTTGGCCATCACGGCGCGGCGGATGTGATCGGCCACCGTCAGTGCCTGGCGCAGCGCGGTGTTGGGCAGCACGACCGCGAATTCCTCGCCGCCATACCGGGCGGTGATGTCCTGGCCCTTGATGGTCTGCTTCAAGGACATGCCGACCAGGCGCAGCACCTGGTCGCCGGTGAGATGGCCATAGCTGTCGTTGAACGATTTGAAATGGTCGATGTCGAACATCAGGAGTGAGAGCGGTTCGCCATCGGCAAGCGCGGTCTGCACTGCCATCTCGATCATGCGGTCGAAATATTTGCGGTTGCCGAGTCCGGTGAGCGGATCGGTCAGGCTCTCGGCGCGGATCGCTTCGAGGCTCTGCTGCAGATCGCTGATTTCCGACTTGGAGAGCGTCAGCCGTTCCTCGAGCGCCTTGTTGATGTCGCGCATCTCGCGGGTGGATTTGACGAGCTGGTCGACGACGGACTTCACCTGGTCGCGATTCGTGGCGACCGACAGTCTCTCACTCGCCCCGGACAGGCTGGCGTCGTAGCTTGCCGACATTCCCAGCGCATCGTTGATCAGGCGCATCACGTCGTCGATTTCGCCGATCACGCGCGCGCCGACCTTGTCGATCCGGTCGGTGGTCTTCAGATGCGAAAGATAGGTCTCGTAAATCTGCTCGAGATCGGCCTCGGTCAGCTTGCCGTTGCGCGCCAGCGTCTCGTTGATGATCTTGTTGAGCGGCGCGTTATGGCCGGTGGCGTAGACGTACCAGATTTCATAATTGCGAGGGATCGCGGTCTGCCGCAGCGATTTGATCTGGCCGAGCGCGACGTCGGCAAAGGCCATCGTGCGTTCGTGTTCGTCGAGCACCTTGACCACGGATCATGTCCCCATAGCCGGGCAACCCGCCCGCCCGCAGCAATGACTAAATTATCAGGGTCAGGCTAATGAAGGAGAATGAACGACCGGTAAACATGGAACCCGCCGGCACCGGCGCAAGCGGCTAGACGCGGGCGCGAACAGGCCGCAGCAGGAATGCCGGAAGGTGCGAATGATCGGCAGGTTCTGATTCGGCTTCGCGCGCAACGCGCTGTGGCTCGGCGCGGCCAATCGACGGCGGGCGCGCTGCCGGCGCTGGCGGCTTCCGATTGCTATGATGAACACCCTTGTCACCGGCCTTCTCACCACCCTTGGCGTGCCGCGGCTCGCGTTCGCGGCGCGGCTTGCGGCCGCCGCGCGAACCCTCTTTCGAACCTTCGCGGGAGCGCTGCTCGCGCGGCTGATCGGCATCGTCGGACGCGCGCGCCTCAGATCGGCCTTCGGCACGGGGGATGGTTTGACCGATCAGCTTTTCGATCGCGACGATCGATTTGGTATCGAGCGGGGTGACGATGGAGATCGCGGTGCCGGTGCGGCCGGCGCGGGCGGTGCGGCCGATGCGGTGGACGTAATCGTCGGCGTGATGCGGCACGTCGAAATTGTAGATATGGCTGACCGCGGGAATATCGAGGCCACGGGCCGCGACGTCGGAAGCGACCAATAGCGGAATTTCACCCTTGCGGAATTGATCGAGCGCCGCGGTGCGCGCCGACTGATCCATGTCGCCATGCAGGGCGCCGACGCTAAAGCCGTGCTTCTGCAGCGATTTGTGCAACAGCGCCACTTCGCGCTTGCGGTTGCAGAAGATGATCGCGTTCTGCAGGTCTTTGGCGTCGCGCAGCAGGCGGCGCAGCGTCTCGCGCTTCTCGTGCGGTTCGCGGCCGACGCTGACCTGGAATTGGGATACACCCGTGGCCGTGGTCGCCGGCCGCGAAACTTCGACCTTTTCGGGATTGTGCAGGAAGGTTTCGGTGATGCGCCGGATTTCCGGTGGCATCGTTGCGGTGAAGAACAGGGTTTGGCGGGTGAAGGGAACCAGTTTGCAGATGCGCTCGATATCGGGGATGAAGCCCATGTCCAGCATGCGGTCGGCTTCGTCGATCACAAGCAATTCAACGCCGGTGAGAAGGAGACCGCCGCGCTCGGTGTGGTCGAGCAGCCGGCCGGGCGTTGCGATCAAGACGTCGACGCCGCGCGTCAATTTGGAGTCCTGGTCGCCGAACGACACGCCGCCGATCAGAAGGGCGACGTTGAGTTTCTGACCGACGCCATATTTGTCGAAACTTTCCTTCACCTGCGCTGCGAGCTCGCGCGTCGGCTCAAGGATCAGGGTGCGGGGCATTCGGGCGCGGGCGCGGCCCTTTTCCAACATGGTGAGCATCGGAAAGACGAAGGCAGCGGTCTTGCCGGTGCCGGTCTGGGCGATGCCGAGAACGTCCCGGCGGGCCAGAACGTGGGGGATTGCCTGTTCCTGAATGGGCGTAGGGGTGGTGTAACCAGTGGCCGCAACCGCAGCGAGCACCTTGTCGGACAAACCGAGATGAGAAAATGACATCGAGCCTCTAGTCGACACCGCCGTTCGGAATCGAGGGTAAAAAGGCTGTCGCGTTTAGCCCCGAAACGGCGTGCTTTGTGAAGCTCTCGGGCTCTGACTTACGCTGACAAGCGGCAAACCAAGGGAATCGTGTTTCGATCCAAGGCCGCACTGAGCGGGAACATAGGGTCGAATTGGCCAAAGTCAATCTTGGAACGGCCAAATAGCCGAAAAAGCTTAATGTTCTCGTGCAAATGACGGGCTACTGATCGCTTCGCCTTCAAATCGTCGGGCCATCGGCGCACATGGCGAGAGCCGTTGCGACTGCATGCGCATGGGCCATCACGCTGCACCTGCAGCTTGCGCGACGCCACGGTGCGGCTTGATTGAACCGGCGGGCCTGCCGTTCCGACCATGCAAACGACCATCTGAGGCGGGGGAATCTTGATGAAGATCCGGTTGTCGTTTGGAGCCGCCTTTGCGCTGATGCTCGCAGCCGCCTGCATGGCGCTTTCAGCACCCGCGCACGCCGAAAAGCGCGTCGCGCTGGTGATCGGCAACAACGACTACAAAAACGTCCCAAAGCTGCAGAAGGCCGTCAACGACGCCCGCACCATGGGCGATACGCTGAAGCAACTCGGCTTTTCCGTCATGGTCGCGGAAAACCAGAACCGGCAGCAATTCAGCCAGACGCTGCTGGCGTTCGACAACGCGGTCGCGGCCGGCGATACCGCGTTCTTCTTCTATGCCGGCCACGGCTTTGAGATCGCGGGGCAGAACTACCTGTTGCCGACCGACGTGCCGGCGGCAACCGAAGGCCAGGAAGAACTGGTGCGCGACGCCTCGGTCCTTGCCGACCGCATCGTCGAGCGCTTGCAGAACAAGAAGGTGCGTACGTCGATCCTCGTCTTCGACGCCTGCCGCAACAATCCGTTCGAGCGGTCGGGGACGCGCGCGGTTGCCGGCGGCGGTGGGCTCGCGCCGATGGCGCAACTGCCGGAAGGCGTGTTTTCGGTGTTTTCGGCGGGCTACAAGCAGACCGCGCTCGACCGGCTGTCGAATGACGATAACAGCCCCAATTCGGTGTTCACACGCACCTTCGCCAAGGAACTGCTGCAACCCGGCGAAAACCTCGTCGAAGTCGCCCAGCATACGCGTCGGCTGGTCAGCGAGATGGCCGAGACCATCGGCCACAAGCAGATCCCGGCCTATTCGGACCAGATGGTCGACAATGTTTTCCTAAACGGCACGGCGAAGGGGCTGGCGGACGCTGCCAAGGAAACGACAAGGCCGGCCGATCCGCCGCCGCAGAAAGTGGCGGCGCTACCCCCGGTATCAGTGCCGCGCATCGCGCCCTCGAACGATTCCATCAACGCGCCGATCGCGATGTTCTCGCGTCACAACGGCGGCTGGACCGTGGTGTTCTCGATCGCCGACCCGACGCTCGGGATTTCGTGGCGGATCGGCGATAGCGGCGAATTCCGCGAGACCGGATTTCTCGACACGCTCGATCCGCGCACCCGCAAGCGCATGCCAAACCCGGCGATCGAGCTTGCCGCCGATGCGCCGGCGGCGACCATGCAGGTTCGCTATGTCGACGCGTCAGGCGAAATGCAGGGACCGTTTCCCATAAAATTCGATCCGGAGGCGGCGCTGATCCACGATCAGCGCAAGATCCTCGATATGACCGCCACAAGCTGGCTGTCGTTTCGCGAGTTCAACGGGCTGCTCGTCTACTACACGCACCTGATGTCGTATCGCTGCGCGATCCGCGAAGTGCGCGTCGGCATCGACAGCGCGGTGCCCGACAAGGTTTTGAAAATGCCGCCCTGCGACGTAAGGGATCCGAGCGCGATCCCTAACGACGCCCAGCCCTACCTTAAACTGGCGCCGACCACGCAGTTCGTGTCGGTGGAATTGACCTACCGCGACGGCAGTGTGTCGGAGACCAAGAGTTTCCGGCGTTAGAGATGAAGCCACCTCAGCCCATGACCGAAAACCCGCCATCCACGGGAATGGCGGCCCCGGTGACGAAGTCGGAGGCGGGTGAACTCAAGAACACCGCGATGCCGGCGAAATCGTCGATCGCGCCCCATCGCGCCGCGGGCGTGCGCGCCAGGACCCGTTCATGCAGCCCGTTGATCTCGGCGCGGGCGCGCCTGGTCAGGTCGGTATCGATCCAGCCCGGCAGCACCGCATTGGCCTGAATGTTGTCGGCAGCCCAAGCGACCGCGCAGGAGCGTGTGAACTGCACGATTCCGCCCTTGCTCGCCGCATAGGCCGGCGCAAAACTCGCGCCGAAGATCGACATCATCGAGCCGATGTTGATGATCTTGCCGCTGCCGGCTTGCCTCATGGCCGGGTAGACCGCCTGCGAGCACAGAAACGCGCTGGTGAGGTTGGTCCTGATCACGCTGTCCCACTCCTCGATCTCGAGCGCGTGCGGGCCTTTGCGAATATTGATGCCGGCATTGTTGACGAGAATGTCGATGCGGCCAAGCTCGCCGTTGACCCGCTCGACCATGGCTGCAACCGCCGCCTTGTCGGTGACATCGGCGACGACGGATATCGCCCTGACGCCTCGCTCCCTGAGATCAGCGACGGCTGCTGTCGACTTCGCTTCATTGCGTCCGACGACGGCAATGTCAGCGCCGGCGTCCGCCAGGCCGCGTGCCATGCCGAGCCCGATGCCGCCGTTGCCGCCGGTGACGATCGCGACCTTGCCGCTGAGATCGAAGAGTGCTGATTTCATCGCTGTAGCTCCGACATGTTTTAGCGCTTGCTCTGCCAGATCAGGATCAAGCCGAGCGCGGCCAGCGCCGCCCCATATCCGGCCCACTGCATCTGCCTAATCATGAAGCTGGATTGCGGCCAGTTGATCACCCCCAGGCCCTGAGCAATCCAGAGCAGGCCCATGGCGAGCGCGAGCAGGCCAACGATCAGCAGCAATCTGCGCATGGCATTTCCTCACCTCACCCGGTGCTTTGTCGGCGCCACAGGTCACAGACGGGCTTCGGAAACCTGCTTGCGAGGGCGACCGTGACCGAGGATAGGCGAGGGCGCAAGCGCGCTACGCTGCGCCGTCTTCGTATGCGTCCGAGACAACAAAAAAGCCCCGGCCGAAGCCGGGGCTCTTAAGTGGTCGAAACGCAGGGAGCAGATTAGTAGTGGCTGACGACCGGGCCGGTCCAGTTGAAGCGGTAGACCAGCGAGGTGCTGATGGTTTGCACCCAGGGCCTGAAGGCGATGTCGTGAGTCGTGGAGATGTTGGTGCCATCGAACAGTTCGTGGATGTTCTTGTTGTTGGTGTAGTAGGCAGCGCGATATTCGGTCTTCATGAACCAGCCGGGCGCGTTGATGCCGAAGATGTTCAGGTTGTTCTCGACGCCGCCGCCGACAAAGACGCCGTTGAGGTTGAACGAATTGGTGTGGATACCCGCCGGAAAGCCACTAAACGTGTTCAGCATCGTGGTGCCCGACCAGTGGGAACCGCTATAACCGCCATTCACGTAGGAGAGGACATTCGGGGCCACCAGATAGCCGAGCCGCGCACCGGCCGCCCAGGCGTCCTGCATCTTTTCGGATCCTGACAAAAAGAACACCGGATCCTGAATGGTGCCCTTCAGGCTGCCAAACTGACCGTCGCCGAAGATACCGAACACCCAACTCTGGTTGAACTGCCAGTCGTAGCCGGCGCCAACCGTTCCGAACCAGCCATCGCCGCCTTGGCGTTGACCGATGCTGAGGGGCAGGCCCGTCGCCGTGAGCCGGGTGAAGGTGTTGGCGTCCCATATGCCGCCGCCGACGCCACCGAAGATGTAGAAGCCGGTCCAATTGTAGACCGCAACGGCCGGCGCCGGAGCCTTGGTGTACGGACGAGCTGCAAGATCAGCCGCCGAGGCCGATCCTGTGAATGCCGCAACCGCGGTCAGCGCGAGCACTAGTTTTTTCATGTCCAAATCCTCAACCTCTAGGTCGTTTGCGTGACGGGTGCGCCTGCACCGAATTCTCCGAAATCACTGCTGCGACTATACGCAGGTTCGCCCTAACATGCTGTTGCAGGGCCGGCACACTCGCCGGAAAACGGGCACGTGGATTGACGGGCGCGCAGGTCTCAAAAGCCCGAAATCCAGCCCAAATTGCCCCGCAAACGGCCAGAAATGGCCGTTTTGCGTCCAACCGGGTGGATCAGACGTCCAGCAGGTCCTCGCTGGCGAATTCCGCCTTGTCCGAGATGAAGGCAAATCGGGCCTCGGCCTTGGTGCCCATCAGCCGCTCCACCGAATCGGCAGTGCCTTCCCGGTCGTCGGCCAGAAGCACGACCCGCAAGAGGGTGCGCTTGGCCGGGTCCATGGTGGTTTCCTTGAGCTGCGCCGGCATCATCTCGCCAAGTCCCTTGAAGCGGCCGATGTCGACCTTGGCGTTGGCGTTGAATTCGCTCTTCAGAAGCGCGGCCTTGTGGGCGTCGTCGCGGGCGTAGACCGTCTTGCTGCCGTGGGTCAGCTTATAGAGCGGCGGCACCGCGAGGTAGAGATGGCCCTCGTCGATCAGCCGCGGCGTCTGCCGATAGAAGAAGGTGATCAGGAGCGAGGCGATATGGGCGCCGTCGACATCGGCGTCGGTCATGATGATGATGCGCGAATAGCGTAAATCTTCCTCGCGATACTGTGCGAGCGTGCCGCAACCGATCGCCTGCATCAGGTCGGCAAGCTGCGCATTCGCCGTCAGCTTGTCCTTGCCGGCCGAGGCGACGTTGAGGATTTTTCCGCGTAGGGGCAAAATCGCCTGCGTCTTGCGGTCGCGCGCCTGCTTGGCACTGCCGCCGGCGGAATCACCTTCGACGATGAAAAGCTCGCTTCCTTCGGCCGCGGTGTTGGTGCAGTCGGCAAGCTTGCCAGGAAGGCGCAGCTTCTTCACCGCGGTCTTGCGCGAGATTTCCTTCTCGGCGCGGCGGCGCAGCCGTTCTTCGGCGCGCTCGACGACGAAATCCAGGAGCCTGTTGGCCTGCAGCGGATTGCCTGACAGCCAATGATCGAATGGGTCCTTGATGGCCTGCTCGACGATGCGCTGCGCTTCGGCGGTGGCGAGGCGGTCCTTGGTCTGGCCCTGGAATTCCGGCTCGCGCACGAACACCGAGAGCATCACGGCGGCACCGACCATGACGTCTTCCGACGTCACGCTGGCGGCGCGCTTGCCCTGGCCGACGCGCTCGGCGTGATCCTTGAGGCCGCGCAGCATGGCGCTGCGCATGCCCGATTCATGGGTGCCGCCGTCCTGCGTGGGAATAGTGTTGCAATAGGAGGACAGGAAGCCGTCGGCATCGGCGGTCCATGCGACCGCCCATTCGCAGGCCCCGTGGGCGCCGGTGCGTCCGGATTTGCCCGAGAAAATATCGGGGTGCACCAGGGTATCATTGTGGATCGCCGCGCCGAGGAAATCCTTCAACCCGCCCGGGAAGTGAAAACTGTCCTCGGCCGGGACATCTTCAACGCCTTTCAGAAGCTCCGGCGCGCAACGCCAGCGGATCTCGACGCCGCCGAACAGATAGGCCTTGGAGCGCGTCATCTTGAAGAGGCGCTGCGGTTTGAAGGTCGCCTTGGCGCCGAAAATCTCGGCGTCCGGCCGAAACCGGATTTTGGTGCCGCGGCGGTTGTTGATCTTGCCGAGGTCCTCGAGCTTGCCCTTGGGATGGCCGCGCTCGAACGCCATGCGATAGAGCTTTTGGCTGCGCGCGACCTCGACTTCGAGCCGCGAGGACAGCGCGTTCACCACGGACACGCCGACGCCGTGCAGGCCGCCCGAGGTCTCGTAGACTTTGGAATCGAATTTGCCGCCGGAATGCAGCGTGCACATGATGACTTCGAGCGCCGACTTCTTCGGGAATTTCGGATGCGGATCGACGGGGATGCCGCGGCCGTTATCGGTGACGGTCAAAAATCCGTCGGCGGCGAGTTCCACCTCGATGAAGGAGGCGTGGCCTGCCAGCGCTTCATCCATGGCGTTGTCGATGACTTCCGCGAACAGATGATGCAGCGCCTTCTCATCGGTGCCGCCGATATACATGCCGGGCCGGCGCCGCACCGGCTCCAGGCCCTCGAGCACTTCGATGTCGCGCGCGGTGTAGCCGGCTTCGGCGTCTCCGGAACGTGAGGCGACTTTGAGGGCGGCGCGCCCCTTCGGTTCACCGGCGCCGAACAGGTCGTTGGGTGCCTTGTTTTTCGCAAGGGCTTTCAATGATTTGGCCATGGGTCTTCATATGTTGGCGCGCGGGTTCCCGCAGCGAATCGATTGCTCTGACTATGCCATGGTTGGGCTTAAAAAGTGACAGTGGACGTTCAGCCCGGCGCGGTCCGGAACACGATCACGGCGAACAGCGCCATCGCCGCGACCACGATCAGCGAGCCCGCGATCGGTATCGCGACCAGCGATTCGTCCTTCAGAATGACGATGGCGACGCCAGCAGGAAACACAATCGCGCCGATCATGCGCAGCCAGCCCTGGACCTTCGCGAGCCGGTCGGTTCCGGCGGCCGGAATGAGCCGGTAATACAGCCCGAACAGGAACAACAGCACGCCGCCGACCAGGTTGAGATGCGCGAGCGCCGACGCGAGCGCGAAGTCCTGCTTGATGCTCATCACGATGCCGGCGAGCATCACGGCCAATAGAATCACAGCGCTCACGCACAAGAATCACAGCGCTCACGCACATCATCAACGGTCCGATCATCCAGGTTTCCTCAGGCTTAAGCGGGGATTGTAAGCGATTGGGGAGACGGGCAAGTTCACGTCTTGTATCTGCCTTTGTGACTTGAAGTCACGCGAAGGGCTGGCTTACCTGCTTTTGGCATCGAATCCACAAAAGGTTCAACGTCAGAAATAAGGGCGGGAGGCGTTTTCGGAAATGGAAGATTTTGCGCACGCCTTGGCCGATTTCGTGCGCATCCATCAGGCTTGGGCCGCACCGATCGTGCTGGTGCTGGCGTTCGGCGAATCGCTTGCCTTCATTTCGTTGTTGATCCCGGCCTGGGGAGCGCTGGTTGCGATCGGCGCGCTGATCGGCGCCAGCGGCATCTCGTTCTGGCCGGTCTGGATCGCCGGCGGCATTGGGGCCGCGCTTGGCGATTGGGTCTCCTACTGGTTCGGCTACAAGTTCAAGGAGCACGTCGCGCAGATGTGGCCGCTATCGCGCTACCCCGAACTGTTGCCGCGCGGCGAGGCCTTTGTGCAGAAATGGGGCGTGCCGAGCATTTTCATCGGCCGCTTCTTCGGCCCCTTGCGGGCCTCGGTGCCGCTCGCCGCCGGGATATTCGAGATGCCGTATTGGAGCTTTCAGATCGCCAATTTCGTCTCGGCGCTGGTCTGGTCGGCGGCGCTTTTGCTGTTCGGCGACGTGATTGCGCAGATCATTGAATGGATCTGGCGCGCGGTGTGACAGCGGCCGCGGAATAAGCCGGGGACCCGGGTGTTACCCACAGCAAAAGCCGCTTGCGGCAATCCTCGGTTGCGGCGAAAAACAAGCGGACAGCGACAAGAGCGGGCAAATCGTTCGGAACTTTCGGGGCGCGCACTGGGAGAATATCAGATGACAATATCACGACGTGACGCACTGACCGGAGCTGCTGCGGTCGCGGCCGCACCGCTGTTGGTTTCAGCGCCTGCGCGCGCCGCCGCACCGGTGGCGGACAAGCAGGCGCCGAGCTTCTATCGCTACAAGGTCGGCGACATCCAGGTCACCGTCGTTTCCGACGGCGCCAATACGTTTCCGCTTGCCGATACCTTGGTGGCGAACGCGAACAAGGACGAGGTCAACGCTGCCCTCGACAAGGCGTTTCAACCGAGGGACAAGGTCACCTTCCATTTTGCGCCGCTGGTGATCAATACCGCTGGCAAGCTCGTGGTGCTCGACACCGGGAACGGCCCTGCCGCGTTTGCGTCGAGCAAGGGCAATGTCGGCCTGTTCCCCAGCAACATGGTGGCTGCGGGATTCGACCCCAAGGCTGTCGACATGGTGGTGATCTCGCATTTCCACGGCGATCACGTGAACGGTCTCCTGACCGCCGACGGCACCCTGGCATTCCCGAACGCCGAAGTTCTGGTGCCGGCGACCGAGTGGAAATTCTGGATGGACGACGGGGAGATGAGCCGCGCTTCGAACGATCGCATGAAAGGTCTGTTCAAGAACAACCGCAACATCTTCGAGGCGGCGCTGAAGAAGAAGGTCACGCCCTATGAGTGGGACAAGGAAGTCGCACCGGGGCTGCTCCCGGTCGATACCGTCGGCCATACGCCGGGCCACACCTCCTATGTGCTGTCTTCAGGTTCCGGCAAGGTCTACATCCAGTCGGATGTCACCAATAATCCTTGCTTGTTCGCGGCCAATCCGGGCTGGCATGCGTTCTTCGACCAGGACGGCGACGTCGCCGAAACGACCCGCCGCCGGGTCTACGACATGCTGGTTGCCGAGAAGCTGCAAGTGCAGGGCTTCCACTATCCGTTCCCCGGGCTCGGCAACATCGAAAAGGACGGCAGCGGTTACCGGGTCGTTCCCGCGCCATGGAATCCATCGATTTGAGCGGTTTTTCTTGACGCCACGCGGGCGCGGCCTTATAGCCGCGCCCATGTTTGATACCGCGACCATCCTGATTGCTCGCCGCCGCCGCACCTTCGCGGTACGGGCGGACGTCTGCGTTTAAGATCGTCGCCTCTGCCGCCGGATCCGGTCCCGCGGCGTTTCCTCAAAAAAAGCAGCGCGATCTGACCCGGCGGACTACAAGTCATCGACGCCTGTCAGTGTACCCGCGGATTAAAGGAACGCGCCATGAGCCTCTCTGACACCAAGCAGCCGAAAGGCCAACCCTTGACTACCGGCGCCTCTGCGCGGCCAACCGTGTTCGTTGATGGCGCGGCTGGAACGACGGGCCTTGGGATTCGCGAGCGCCTTAACCTGCAGAACGACGTCACGCTTAGGAGCATTGCTGAGGAAAACCGCAAGGATACGCGGGCAAAGCGCGCGTTGATGGAGGAAGTGGACCTCGTCATCCTGTGCTTGCCGGACGATGCCGCGCGAGAGACCGTTGCGCTGATCGACAGCATGGGAGCTGCGGCACCCAAGGTGCTGGACGCATCGACGGCCTTTCGCGTCGCCGGTGACTGGACCTACGGTTTTCCGGAGCTCGCGCCGGATCAGGCGAACAAGATCCGCATCGCCCGGAAAGTCTCGAACCCGGGCTGCTACCCGACGGGCGCGGTGGCGCTGCTGCGGCCGCTGGTGGATGCGAGACTGGTGCCCGCGGATTATCCCGTCACCATCAATGCCGTGAGCGGTTATTCGGGTGGCGGCAAGTCCATGATCGAACGTTTCGAAGGCGATACGGCACCGGCCTTTGAACTCTATGGTCTCGGCTTCGACCACAAGCATTTGCCGGAGACGCAGCTTTACTCAAATCTCGTGCGACGTCCGATCTTTGTTCCGTCGGTCGGCGACTACCGGCAGGGCATGCTGGTGTCGGTGCCTTTGCATCTCGACACGCTTCCGGCCAAGCCCGATGGTGCCGACCTGCATGCCGCGTTGGCGAAGCGTTACGCGGGGAGCCGCTATGTCTCGGTCATGCCGCTCGACAACGAGGCTGCAAGGAGCGCACGCATCGAACCTGAGGCGCTCAACGAGACCAATAGGCTTGAGCTTTACGTCTTTGCGAGCCAGCAATACGCTCAGGCGGTTCTCGTCGCGCGCCTCGACAATCTGGGTAAGGGCGCCTCTGGTGCGGCGGTGCAGAACATGCGGCTGATGCTCGGCCTTGCCGATTCATAAAGCTGAAGCCAGCCCGATCGCGCTGTTTTCCGTGAGGGTGCCGCGGACGCCGTGCAGCGCGTTCGCGGTGCGCTGCAGAGCCGGGGCCCATTCTAAATCTGGGCGTCATGGGTCGCGGCTGCGCGGAGCAGCGTGAAGAACGCTGCACCGCGTCCGGGACACGCTGGAAATCAAAACACCTTGAAAATCGCCAGCGCCAGCACCGCCTGCGCCAGGAAGCCGACGGTGAAGGCAAGCGTCCGGAACACCGGCAGGCCGAGCGTGTAGACGAGCAGGTGGGCGAGGCGGGCCCAGAAATAAACCGCGCAGGCGAGCACGGTCCATTTGGTGGAATAGTCGATCGCATTGAGGATCAAGACCAGCGGCGCGAAGATCACGAGGTTCTCGACCGCGTTGTCGTGCGCGAACATCAAGCGGGTGGCCCATTCGGCGTGCGGCTTGTCGTTGCGCGACGGATTGGCCATCGCGCCGGAGAGGCCGCGAACCTGGCAGCGATTAAGGCTGTAGGGCACCCACAACAGGCCGGTCAGAATCACCGTCAACGTCAGCCAGAACAATTCACGCGTCATCGGTTTCCCCTCGATTTGAGTCGAGTCTCGCTGATCGAGACGGACTTTTATACCTGAGCGCGCATCATCGCGCTACGCGCGGACCCGGACGTAACTGCCGGGCGCATCCTCGATCGGCGGCATGGTCTCGCTGCCAACAGCACGCGCAGGCACCTGCTCCGCTTCGATGCTCTCCAGCCACGCCCGCCAATCCGGCCACCACGAGCCCTTGTGTTCCTGGGCGCCCTTGATCCAGTCGGCGAGCGAAACGTCCTTGATGTTGTCGTTGGTCCAGAACTGGTACTTGCCTCCCGACGGCGGGTTGACCACGCCGGCGATATGTCCGGACCCGGACAGCACAAATTTCACGGGGCCGCCGAAGAACTGGGAGCCGTAGAGCACGGATTCCGCCGGCGCGATGTGATCCTCGCGCGTCGCCAAATTGTAGACCGGCACCTTCACCTTCGACAGGTCAAGCCGCGTGTCGTCCATCACCATGCTGCCGGTGGAAAGCCGGTTTTCCAGATAGCAGTTGCGCAAGTAGTAGGAATGGTTTGCCGCGGGCATCCTTGTTGCGTCCGAATTCCAGTGCAACAGGTCGAAGGAAGAGGGCGGCTGCCCCTTCAGATAGTTGCTGACGACGTAGGACCAGATCAGATCATTCGAGCGCAGCATGTTGAAGGCCATCGCCATCTTGCTGCCTTCGAGCACGCCCGCCTCCTGCATGTCGCGCTCAAGCGCCGAGATCTGGTCCTCATCGACGAACACCAAAAGGTCGCCGGCGTGGGTGAAATCAACCTGGGCTGCAAAGAAAGTCGCCGAGGTGACGCGCACCCGGCGTTTTTCAGCGAGCCAGGCCAGCGTCGTGGCCAGCAACGTGCCGCCGACACAATAGCCGGCGGTGTGGATCTTCATCTCGCCGGTAACTTTTTCGATGACGTCCATCGCCGTCAGCGGGCCATGTTTCATGTAATCCTCGAAGGTCTTCTTGCCGAGGTCCCTGTCCGGGTTGACCCAGGAGATCACGAATACGGTGATGCCCTGATCGACGCACCATTTGATGAAGGATTTCTCGGGCCTGAGATCGAGGATGTAGAACTTGTTGATCCAGGGCGGCACGATCAAAAGCGGCGTGCGCAGCACGTTTTCGGTCGCGGGATCATACTGGATCAGCTGCATCAGCTCGTTCTGGAAAATCACCTTGCCGGGCGTGGTCGCCATGTTGACGCCGACCGTGAGGTTGGACGGATCGGACTGGCGGATGCGCAGCGTGCCGTGTCCGGCCTCGATATCCTCAGCCAGCATCGTCATGCCGCGCACCAGATTTTGGCCATTGGACGACAGCGTCTCGCGCAGCACTTCCGGATTAGTCAGAACGAAATTGGACGGCGCGATCGCGTTCGTGATCTGCTGCATGTAGAACTCAGCCTTCTTGCGGGTGTGCGGATCGACACCTTCGGCGTCGCGCACCAGATCCTGCGCCCACCGCGTCGTCAGCAGATAGAGCTGCATCACGAAATCGAAAAACTGGTTTGATTTCCACTCGGGGTCCTTGAAACGCTTGTCGCGCGGCGAGGGCTCGATCGCCGGCCGCACTTCTTCGCCGGCGAGGCGGCGCACGGACGAGCCCCAGAGGTCCAGATAGTCCTTGGCGATGCGGGTCTGCAGATCGGACGAGCGTGCGTCGTCGGTCAGCCAGTATTCCGCGACAGCGCTGAATGTCTTGATCACCTCGGCGATTTCGCTTGGCGGGTTGTCCTTGAGTTCGCCGCTCTCGCGCGGCTTCAGATAGGCCGCGAGCGCCCGGCCGCTGTTCTCCATGGCCTTTGCGATATTCATCGCAAATGCTTCCGGGTCGAACTTTTTGGTATCCTTGGTCTCGACGATGACGTCAGTCATGATGGTAGACACTAACGCTTCATTTCGGATTCGTCACCGCACCGTCGCCGGCCACGGATTTGAGGTTAACCTTGGGTCCTGGATGTGCTGCACTGCGAAATATTATCTTGGTTCTGACACATTGAGGTCCCAACGGTGCGATTTGCTCTTCAGCCTTTAATCGTTTCGGACGACAATGGTTTGGCCCGGAACCGTCGCTGACGAAATAAAGGCCAGGGCATACGGGACCAGTGAAGCGGGGACGTTCGTCGAGATGTCGGCAGGCCGGCAAAGCAGGGTGGTCGTTTGGGGGGTGCTGCTGACGGCGGCGCTTACCCTTGGTGGCTGCTCGAGTACGATCGCCGATTTGCCGGTTGTCGGCACGCCGTCGGATGCGCCCGCGCGGCCCAAGGAGGCGGGTGCTTACCTTCCGGTGCATGATTTGCCTCCGGATCGCGACGCGGAGGTGATACCGCCGAAGGAGCGCACCAAGATCGAGGCCGAGCTGATTGCCGCCCGCGACCGCCAAGCCCAAGCCGTCAATGCGCAGGGCTCCACCGCCAACGCCCAGAACTCCGCCGCCAAGTGAGTTGAAGCTGGCGCGCGCCCCGGTCCGTGATAAAAGGGACCAATTTCGCGCTTACATCAGGGCGGGGATTAAAGCTTTTGCGCCAGACTTCGCCCTAGATCCCTGATTTAGCGTGATTTCCGGACGAAGCCGAATACCGTTTCGCCTTCCCGGAGGGAAGCGATTCTGCCTCGTACCGGCTGCCGGAGCCTAGGACCCATGGAAGATTTTTACCGCATCCGCCGTCTGCCGCCCTACGTCTTCGAGCAGGTCAACCGGGCCAAGGCGGCCGCGCGGAACGCAGGCGCCGACATCATCGATCTCGGCATGGGCAATCCTGACCTGTCGACGCCACCCCATGTCATCGAAAAACTAAAGGAAACGCTGGGCAAGCCGCGGACCGACCGTTACTCCGCCTCGCGCGGAATTCCCGGCCTGCGCAAGGCGCAGGCGGCTTATTATGCGCGGCGTTTTGGTGTGAAGCTCAATCCGGAGACTCAGATCGTTGCAACGCTGGGCTCGAAAGAGGGCTTTGCCAATGTGGCGCAGGCGATCACCGCGCCCGGCGATGTCGTGCTGTGTCCGAACCCGAGCTATCCGATCCACGCCTTTGGCTTCCTGATGGCGGGCGGCGTGATCCGCTCGGTGCCGTCGGAGCCGACGCCGCAATTCTTCGAGTCCGTCGAGCGCGCCATCATCCATTCGATTCCAAAACCCCTGGCGCTGGTGGTCTGCTATCCCTCCAATCCGACGGCTTACGTCGCCGACCTCGACTTCTACCGGGATCTGGTGGCGTTCGCGAAGAAGCACGAGATCTTCATCCTGTCGGATCTCGCCTATGCCGAGGTCTATTTCAACGACCAGAACCCGCCGCCTTCGGTGCTACAAGTCCCCGGCGCGATCGACGTGACGGTCGAATTCACCTCGATGTCGAAGACGTTCTCGATGGCCGGCTGGCGCATGGGATTTGCCGTCGGCAATGACCGCATCATCGCAGCGTTAGCGCGGGTAAAATCCTATCTCGATTACGGCGCGTTCACGCCGATCCAGGTGGCCGCGACCGCCGCGCTGAACGGTCCGGAGGATTGCATCCGCGAGATGCGCGACACCTATCGCAAACGTCGCGATGCGCTGGTGGAATCGTTCGGACGCGCGGGCTGGGATATTCCGCCGCCAGAGGCGTCGATGTTCGCGTGGGCGCCCTTGCCCAAAGCGTTCCGGGACGTCGGCAGCATGCAATTCGCGACCCTGATGGTGGAGAAATCCGGCGTCGTGGTTTCGCCCGGTGTCGCCTTCGGCGAGCACGGCGAGGGCTATGTCCGGATCGCCATGGTGGAGAACGAGCAACGCATCCGCCAGGCCGCCCGCGGTGTGCGCCGCTTCCTTGAAAGCGGCCTTGAAACGTTGCACAACGTGGTTCCCCTCGCCAATCGGCGTTAGGCATGATCCCGGAAAGCATGTCCTCCGGCTTGACCCGAGGACGGAGACGGTTTTCGGATGAGATCATGCCTATCAAACGTTTTTTCCGGCAGGTCACCGCGTAATGGTCGCACCCCTGAAAGTGGGTATTGCGGGACTCGGCACTGTCGGCGCTGAAGTCGTCCGCCTCATTGAAGAGCAGGGCCGCGCTTTGTCCGCGCGCTCAGGACGCGGCGTGCGCGTGGTCGCCGTCACCGCGCGCTCGAAGGCGAAGAAGCGCGGCGTCAGTCTCAGCGGCATCGCCTGGGCCAGGAATCCGCTTGAGCTTGCGAGCGATCCCAACATCGATTGCCTGGTTGAACTGATGGGCGGGTCGGGGGAGCCTGCGCTATCGGCGATCGAGACGGCGCTGAAGTCGGGTAAGTCGGTGGTGACCGCCAACAAGGCGTTGATCGCCAAACATGGGTTGCGGCTGGCGCTGGCCGCCGAGAAGCATGGCGGTGCCCTGAATTTCGAGGCGGCCGTTGGTGCGGCTATCCCCATCATCAAGACCCTGCGCGAGGGTCTTTCCGGGACCAACATCAACCGCGTCTACGGCATCCTCAACGGCACCTGCAATTACATCCTGACTCGGATGGAAGAGGAGGGGCTGTCATTCGCGCAATGCCTGAAGGACGCCCAACGGCTCGGCTACGCCGAGGCCAATCCCACATTCGATGTCGACGGCCATGACACCGCGCAGAAGCTTGCGATCCTTGCGAGCCTCGCGTTCGGCACCAAGGTCGCGCAGAGCGCGGTCTATGTCGAAGGCATTTCGTCGATCGCGCCGGAAGACCTGCGCGCTGCGGCCGAGCTCGGCTATCGCGTCAAGCTGCTCGGAGTCGCGGTGCGCACCGCCAAGGGCATCGAGCAACGCGTTCATCCGACCATGGTGCCAAAATCGTCCTCGATCGCGCAGGTGATGGGGGTGACGAATGCGCTCACCATCGACGGTGCGGGGATTCCGCCGATCACGCTGGTCGGTCCCGGCGCCGGCGGCGCGGCGACGGCTTCAGCCGTCGTCGCCGATATCGTCGATGTCGCCCGCGGCATCCGCGCCAAGCCGTTCGGGCGCCCGGTGGAGCGCTTGCGCGCGACCACGAAGGCGCCGATGGAGCGTCACGAGGGCGGTTACTATATCCGATTGATGGCGCGGGACCTTGCCGGCACTGCCGCGACCATCGCCACCCGGCTCGCGCAACAGAAGATTTCCATCGAATCGATCGTGCAGCGTCATCCCGACGGCGTCGACGTAACGGGAACCGCACACAAGGCTTCGCCGGTGCCGGTCATTCTGATTACTTACGCAACCAGCGAGGACGCAGTGTACCGCGCGCTCGAGGCCGTGCAGCGCGACAAGGTGATCAGCGGCCGACCGCAGGTGATACGGATTGAGAAAAACTAAGGCATGACTCGAACCGGTCGCGCGTTGAAGGATTGATTGCGGCCGAACGGTCCGCCACAAAGGCTTGAGGAGTTTTGCGATGTCGACCCATATTTCCGTTCCGCCGCAGCTATTGCTGGAGCGCATCCTGACGCTCGAAATCGTGCGGGTGACGGAACGCGCGGCGGTGTCGGCGGCGCGGCTGCGCGGCCATGGCAATGAAAAGGCGGCCGACCAGGCGGCGGTCGACGCGATGCGGCGCGAGCTCAACAAATTGCCGATCGAAGGTACCGTGGTGATCGGCGAGGGCGAACGCGACGAAGCGCCGATGCTGTTCATCGGTGAGAAGGTCGGGATCAATGCCGGCCCGCAAGTCGATATCGCCGTCGATCCGCTCGAAGGCACAACGTTGTGCGCCAAGAACATGCCGGGCGCGATCGCGACCATGGCGATGGCCGATGGCGGCACGCTGTTGCACGCGCCCGACGTCTACATGCAAAAGATCGCGGTCGGTCCGGGCTACAACAAAGGCGTGGTCGAGCTCGATGCCTCGCCGGCCGACAATGTCCAGCGTCTGGCGAGGGCGAAGGGCGTTGATCCCTCCGCGATCACGGTGTTGGTGCTGGATCGTCCGCGCCATGCCGAGATCATTGCCGGCGTGCGCTCGACCGGGGCCGCGGTCCGGCTGATCACCGATGGCGACGTCGCCGGCGTGATCCATTGCGCCGATCCCGATAACACCGGGGTCGACATGTATATCGGCACCGGCGGCGCGCCCGAAGGCGTGCTGGCGGCAGCGGCGCTGCGCTGCATCGGCGGCCAGATGCAATGCCGGCTCATCCTCGACACCGAAGAGAAGCGCGAGCGCGCCCGCAAGATGGGTGTCAACGATCCCAAGATGATCTATGGCATCGAGGACATGGTGAGGGGCGACTGCCTGTTTGCGGCAACCGGCGTCACCACGGGTTCGCTGTTGTCGGGCGTCAAGTTTCGCAAGGACGACGTCATCGAGACGGAGACGGTGGTGATGCGCTCGGTCACTGGCACCGTGCGCTACATCAAAGCCGAGCACCGCCAGCTCGAAAAATTCCACCTCGACTAAAGCAGTCATTCCGGGGCGCGCGAAGCGCGAACCCGGAATCTCGAGATTCCGGGTCTGGTCCTTCGGATCATCCCGGAATGACAAAATAGAAGAAACGGGGAGCGAGCATGTCCGATCTTTCCGCGGTGAAGGCGATGGTGTTCGATGTGTTCGGCACCGTCGTTGATTGGCGCACCAGCCTGATTGCGGATTTCACCAAATGGTCGGAAAGGCGCGGCATCAAGGCCGACTGGACCGCACTGGTCGATGGCTGGCGTGCCGTCTATGCCGCCTCGATGGATGAGGTGAGGAAACACCCCGAACGCGGCTATGTGATGCTGGACAAGCTCCATCGTCAGTCGCTGGAAAAACTGGTTGCGCAGTTTTCGATATCGGGTTTGACGGATACCGATCTGCATTATCTCACCAGGGGCTGGCACCGGCTGCATCCGTGGCCGGACAGTGTCGCGGGTCTAGCGCGGCTAAAGACGAAGTACATCATCTCGCCGCTGTCGAACGGCAATGTCGCGCTCTTGACCAACATGGCAAAGTTCGCAGGCCTGCCGTGGGACCTGATCATGTCGGCCGAGCTGTTCGAGCACTACAAGCCCGATCCCGAAACCTATCTCGGTGCCGCAAAACTGCTGTGCCTGCCGCCGGAGCAGGTGATGATGGTGGCCGCGCATAACCACGATCTCAAGGCCGCGCAGAAGCTTGGACTAAAGACCGCCTTCGTCGCGCGGCCGACCGAATATGGCCCGCTGCAGAAATACGATTTCGAGGCCACGGGCGATTGGGATATCGTGGTCAAGGATTTTGGCGGCATCGCCGACAAGATGGGGTGCTAGGCGCTCGTGTCCCGGACGCGGTGCAGCGTTCTTCACGGTGCACCGCAGAGCCGGGACCCACAGCGTCGCAGCCGTAGCATGGGCCCCGGATCAGCAGCGCACCGCTTGCGCGCTGCGCAGCATCCGGGGCACGATGTTGGCAGAATCGCGCTTCATGTTTATCTGCCGAAAGCATCATGACGCTTCCCGCATCCGCATTCCCGACTGAGGCGCCGCCGGCGTTCCTCGGCGTCGTGCATTCCCTAACCGGCAAGCTGTGGCGCGACCGGCTCGATGCCCGCGGTGCGGCGCGCTCGCTTGCGATCGCGCAACGCCATCAACTGCCGGAAATGCTGGCGCGCCTACTCGCCGGGCGCGGCGTCGAGATCGATGCGGTCGAGGATTTTCTCGATCCGACGATCCGTAAATTGATGCCTGACCCCTTTACCGTGACGCAGATGGAAACCGCCGCCAAACGCATCGCGGACGCGGCAATTCGGGGCGAGAGGATTGCGATCTTCGGCGACTACGACGTCGACGGCGCGACGTCGGCGGCGCTGCTCGCCTGGCATCTGCGCCACTGCGGGCTCGATCCGCTGATTCATATTCCCGACCGGATTTTTGAAGGCTATGGCCCCAATATCGAGGCCGTCCGCATGCTCGCGGGCAAGGGCGCGACGCTCTTGGTGGCGGTCGATTGCGGCACCACCAGCATCGAGCCGCTCGCGGAAGCGGCGCGGCTCGGAATGTCGGTCGTCGTCATCGACCACCATCAATGCGGCGACAAGTTGCCGATCGTGGATGCGCTGGTCAATCCGAACCGTCCAGACGATCTCTCAGGCCTCGGGCATCTTGCCGCGGTCGGGCTTGTGCTGATCACGCTGGTTGCGGTCAACCGGGAATTGCGGGCGCGGGGATTCTGGACCAGCGAAATGCCGGAGCCGGATTTGCTCGGCATGCTGCATCACGTGGCGCTCGGTACGGTTGCCGATGTCGCTCCCTTGATTGGGCTCAATCGCGCCTTTGTCGCGAAGGGTTTGATCGCGATGCGCCGTCGCGATCATGTCGGCCACACCGCGCTGATGGATGTGTCGCGGCTGAACGGCCCGCCGGAGGCCTGGCATCTCGGCTTCATGCTGGGGCCGCGCATCAATGCCGGCGGCCGCATCGGGCGCGCCGATCTCGGGGTGCGGCTGCTGCTGGAAGGGGATGTGTCGGAAGCCGCGCGCATCGCCGCCGAGCTCGACCGGCTCAACAGCGAACGCCGCGTCATCGAGCAGGCGGCCGAGGCGCAAGCCGAAGCCGAGGCGCTGGCCTCGCTCGGTCTGGAGGACAAGGGCGCGGTGATCGTGACCGCCTCGGAAGGCTGGCATCCCGGCGTGGTCGGCCTCGTTGCTTCCCGCCTGAAGGACAAATTCTCGCGGCCGGCGTTTGCCATTGCGCTCGAGCCCGGCGGCATCGGAACCGGCTCGGGCCGTTCGATCGGCGGCGTCGATCTCGGCAAGGCCGTGCGTGAGGCGGTTCACGACGGGCTGTTGCTGAAGGGCGGCGGCCATGCCATGGCCGCGGGCGTGACGCTGCGCAAGGACAGGCTCGCCGAGTTCCGCGCCTACATGGAGCATGCGCTGGCGCACGACGTGGCGCAGTCGCGCCATGCCAACGAGCTCTTCATCGATGGCGCTGTCTCAGCGCGCGCGGTGACGGGCGAACTGGCGGCTACGCTTAATCGCGCGGGGCCCTTTGGCAGCGGCAATCCGGAGCCGGTGCTGGCGCTGCCGTCGCACCAACTGGTTTTTGCCGACGAAATAGGCCAGGCGCATTTGCGGCTGCGCTTCAAATCCGGCGACGGCGCCATCGTCAACGGCATCGCGTTTCGCTCGGTCGGGCAAAGGCTCGGCAACGCGCTGGTGGCCCATCGCGGCCAACCATTGCACGTGGCGGGATCGCTGAGCGTCGACCGTTACCAGGGCACCGAACGGGTGCAATTGCGGGTGCTCGATGTCGCGGTGCCCGATCAGGGACCGGCGGTGATCCGCTAGTTGCCCTGCCTCAGCCGCGCCAGCACCTTCAGCCCGCCATAGCCGTCGGCGGGCTCCAGTCCCATCTTCACCTGATAATCCCGGACTGCGTTCATGGTGTCGTTGCCGACGCGGCCGTCGGTGCCGCCGGTATCGAAGCCGGCCTTGGTGAGACGGACTTGCATTTCCTGCACTTCCGCAAGCGTCAGCGCGCGCTCGGAGCCGGGGAACGGCTGGATGAAGGGCGGGGCGCCCAGAATGCGGTCGCCGAGATGGCAGATCGCGAGCGCGTAGTTCATCGAAGGATTGTAGCTGCGCACCGCGTAGAAATTCGGACCCAACAGGAATGCCGGGCCGCCCGGCACCGGCACCCACAACCGCGCGGACGCCTTTGGCTGCGGGAAAGATTGGCCGTCGGCCCGGGTGAGCCCGGCGCTCGACCACGCCGCATAGGTCCGATTGCCGCTGCCGCCGCCGGATGCACGAACCTCATAGCCCCAGTGTTCGCCGTGATGATATTTGCCGCGGTTGACCAGGAATTTCGCGGTGGAACCCAGCGCGTCGTCGGGCTTGCCGAACGGCGACACCCTGCCGTCGCCATCGTAGTCGAACCCGACATTGAGCCAGACTTCCGGCATCCACTGGGTATGCCCCATCGCGCCCGCCCACGAGCCGCGCATCTCCTCCGGCGTGCTCCAGCCGCGATCGACGATCTTCAAGGCATTGATCAGTTCGGCTTCCCAATAGGCCTTGCGCCTTGGCGCGTTCCAGGCGAGCGCCGCGAGCGAGGGAAATACCGGCTTCATATGGTTCTGCTGCACTTGGGGATCGCCGTAAGCGGACTCCACGCCCCACAGCGCGAGCAGCGTACCGCGCTCGACCCCAAATTCCCTTTCGATCCGGATAAATAGCGCTTCGTTCTTCCGCAACGCCTCCTTGCCGGCGATGATGCGCCAGTCCGAGACGCGGCGATTGATGTATTGCCAGATCTGCTCGTCAAACTCCGGCTGCGTCTCCATCTGCCGGAACACGGAGATGTCCGGTTGGACGCGGCCCATCACCCGCGTCCACGTCGCCTCCGAAATGCCTTTTGCGAGCGCGCGGCTTCGAAAAGTGTCGCGCCATCGATCGAAGCCCGGCGGTGCCGCGGCCAGCGCGGCCAGCGGACGCGCGAGCAGGGCGCCGGCGCCAAGGCCGTATTGCAGCAGTGTGCGCCGTGTCGGTTCGTTCAGGGAATCAATTCGCGTCATGCTGGCATTGTATCCTGCCGGCGCGCCAGCCGGACAAAAGCAACCGAGCCCGGCCGGCGTCCACTAATTCTCGCTGCCTTCCTGCGGATCGGGATGGATGACATCCTCCGGCAGCGCATGGGCCACCGCGGGTGAGGCCGCGATCTCCGGTCCGATCTCGCGGCCGCGGCCGCGGATCAGCCGCTCATAGGCCGAGATCAGCGTGACGTAGGGATTGACCCAGAGCCAGCCGTCGCGCGTGAACACCTGCACGTCGAAATGCAGATGGCGGGTGGTGCCGTTGGGGTGGTCGAGATAATTCGAGACCACGCCGATCTTCTCGCCTTCGGCAACGACGCGTCCGTTGAGGACGCCATCGGCGTCCATGGCGGAAGGGTTCATGTGCATGTAGCGAAAGCGGATGTGCTCGTTGCGGGTGTTGATCTGAAGCGTCGCAGCCTGTGCTCTCGGTGACCGGATCACGACGGCATCGCGTACCGCGACCACCGCCTGCTGCTTGGGATCGCAACGTTCTTGGCCTTGGGCTTTTTCCTGGCCTTGTCCTTTTTCTTGACTTTCGCCGCTGGGCGGGCAGGGCCTCGGACGAATATCCTCGCCTTGATGGCCAAAACCGCTGGCGCATTGCCCGACCCCAAAGCTGCGGGACTCGCAGAAATTATCGCGCCAGGGATAGCCCGGATAACCGCCGGAGGGTTTATCGGACCTGTCGCGCCGCGCGAAGGATTGCGTGCGAACCACGGCCGGGACTTTCTCCAGCGGAAATCGCAGCTGCGAATAGGCGTTGAAGTCGGCGCGGCCATTTTGCTTGTGATAGCCAGAGTTGGCGATGATGTCGCCGGTCGGCCGGTAGGTGAAATCAGGCGACCGTTCCGCGGGCCGCTCGGCAACCTCGGAGGGGATATCCATGCGCGGACGCGAAGGTTGCCCGCCCGCGACGCGCAAGGCCTTCAGGAAGCGTTCGGCGACCGGGTAGGCCTCGCGGCAGGCCAGCCGCCGCGCCCGCGGCGTCGAATCGAGGCACTGAATCGACACCACATAGGGCACGCCGAAGCGCGTGAAGGCATACCGCACATAGCCCTCACGGATGAACCGGCGCATATCAGGAAATTGCGCCGCCAGGGCCTTGACCGGTTCGCCCTTGCCGCTGACGGGATCGGAGATGTCGTAGGTCAGAAGCGAGCCGGTGATCTGCACCTCGACTGGTCTTGCGAAGGTTCGCGACGGCATGCCGTCACCGGCGCCGGGCTCGAGCGAAAATACCGCGTCGTAACCGGCGGGGCCTGCCTCGAACAGATCCACGGGGCGGAAGTCGGCCTGAAAGCGCGACAGCGAGGGACCAGTCGGCGCACCGGCTTGGCGGGCATCGAGATAGGCGGCGGTATCGAACGGCAGCAGCACCGGCACCGGGCTCTGCCCGATACCGGTAAAGATCTTCGAGGTGACTGCGTTTAATTGCACCAAAGCCGGCATCGAACGCGGATCGGACGCGGGCAGCCGCCAGCGCCGCGCGAAGGTGAAGTCCGGTGCCACAGCGGGCTGTGCGCTGATTTCTGATCTGAACTGATCGAGCACCGCGCGCCATTCGACGCGGACCGCGGAAATCGACGGCGTGCGGAATTCCTCGGCTGCAAGCGCTGTCGTGCCGGCGGAGAGCATCGAGAAGACCGCCAGCAAGCGCGAAACGAACCCGACAACTCCCCTAGCCAATGCGTTGCCCCCAGCGGCCGAAGTCCCGGATAGCCAGTGTAATCGCAAAATGGCAGGCTGCAACAGTGTGCGAATGCCACAATCACGTCGGACCACTCGTGGAGTGGATTTGACACTCACCGCCAACTTTGGCCGCGGGCTGGCGATGCCGTTAGTCCTTGGCCCGCTCGACGTAAGAGCCGTCTTCCGTCATGACCACGATCCGCGTGCCCGCGGCGATGTGGGGGGGTACGTTGGTGCGTACGCCGTTCGAAAGCATGGCCGGCTTGTAGGATGACGACGCCGTCTGGCCTTTGGTCACAGGTTCGGTTTCGACCACTTCCAGCGTCGCACGCTGCGGCAGCTGGATGGCCACCGGCGTGGCATCGTGCATCGACAGTTTCACCGTCATGTTCTCCTGCAAATACGGCGCGGAAGAACCCACGACGTCCTTGGGTACCTGGACCTGATCGTAGGTTTCGCTGTTCATGAAGTGGAAACCGTCGGCATCTTCATAGAGATAGTTGAAATTGCGCTCCTCGATGGTCGCCTTCTCCACTTGGTCGGTGGTCTTGTAGCGCTCCGCAATCTTTACCCCGTCACTGATTCGACGCATTTCGATCTGGCTGACCGGGGTTCCCTTGCCGGGATGGATGTTCTCGGCAGTCACAACCACGTAAAGCTTGCCGTCTTGCTCGATGACGTTGCCCTTGCGAATAGAACTGGCGATGACTTTCAAAGCGGTTTTCCCTAAAGTTCTGGCCCGGGACCGAACAGGACACGGGCGTCCTTAAGGCCAGCGAAGCGGTTTCGGGCTGCAACATACTGATTTTGTCCGCCCATGCCAGCATTTTAGGGCCCGACAGGACCGCCGGTTGATGGCCGAAAACGACCAGCTTTCGCCCTGGTGGTCCGCCGCCCGGCGCGCCGATGTCAGGCCGTTTCTAACCGCGCGGACCGCGATTACGCGGGCGATCCGGGAATGGTTCGACGCGCAGGGTTTTGTCGAGATCGAGACCGGGATTTTGCAGGTTTCGCCTGGCAATGAGACCCATCTACACGCGCCGCGGACCGAACTGTTGGCCGCCGGCGGCGAACGCGTGACGCGATACTTGCGGACCTCGCCTGAATTTTCCTGCAAGAAATTGCTGGCGGCCGGCGAGACCAAGATCTTCGAGCTGGCGCGGGTGTTTCGCGACCGCGAGCGCGGCGAATTGCATCTGCCTGAATTCACCATGCTGGAATGGTATCGCGCCAATGCGACCTACGATGCCGTGATAGCCGACAGCATCGTCATCATCGCGCATGCCGCGCAGGCCACGGGAATCGGGCGATTTTCATTTCGCGGCAAGGTTGCCGATCCCTTCGCCGAACCGGAACTGTTGACCGTGGCCAGTGCGTTCGACCGCTTTGCCGGCATCGACCTGCTCGCGAGCGTCACCGGTGGTAAGGGCGATCGCGACAGGCTTGCGGCCGCGGCAAGGGACAAGGTGCGGATCAGCGGCGACGACACCTGGTCCGACATTTTTAGCAAGATGTTGGTCGAGCATGTCGAACCCCATCTGGGGCAGGGGCGTTTGACCGTGTTGTTCGAATACCCGGCGCCGGAGGCGGCGCTGGCGCGCACCAAAGCGGCCGATCCGCGCGTCGCCGAGCGTTTTGAAATCTATGCCTGCGGCGTTGAGCTTGCGAACGGGTTTGGGGAGTTGACGAACGCGCGGGAACAGCGCCTTCGTTTCATGCAAGCCATGGATGAAAAGCAGCGCCGCTATGGCGAGCGCTACCCGCTGGATGATGATTTTCTCGACGCGGTCGGCCACATGCCGGATGCAAGCGGCGTGGCGCTCGGGTTCGACCGGCTGGTGATGCTGGCGAGCGGTGCTCTCAGGATAGATCAGGTGGTGTGGACGCCGCCTTCAGGTGATGCATGACTAGGTCCCGCCTCAATATCGCGACCACCTTGCGCCAGCCGGCTGAGCTCGTCGCTCACGGTCTTGCGCCGGCCGCGGCGCTCGCCGACCTGGAGAAGGTTGCGGCACGCTACGCGATTGCCGTGACGCCGGAGATCGCCGGCCTGATCGACCCCGACGATCCCACTGATCCCATCGCGCGGCAATTCATCCCGACCGTCGACGAGTTGGTAACTCGGCCGGGCGAGCGCGCCGACCCCATCGGCGACCATGCGCATTCGCCGGTCTCAGGCATCGTGCATCGCTATCCCGATCGGGTGCTGTTCAAGCTCGTCCACGTCTGCGCGGTCTATTGCCGGTTCTGCTTTCGCCGCGAAATGGTCGGGCCGGGCAGGGACAGCGCGCTTTCCGAGGCGGCCTACCAGAGCGCGCTCGACTATATCCGCGCGCGCAAGGAGATCTGGGAAGTCATCCTGACCGGCGGCGATCCCCTGATGCTGTCGCCGCGACGGCTCGCCGAAATCATGGCGGATCTGGCTGCGATCGGGCACGTCAGGGTCATCCGCCTTCACACCCGCGTGCCCGTGGCCGATCCGGGTCGCATCAGCGACCAGATGGTGGCGGCGCTGAAGGTTAAGGGGGCCGTGACCTGGGTCGCGCTGCACGCCAACCACGCGAGCGAACTGACCGGCAAGGCACGCGCGGCATGCGCCCGCCTGATCGACGCCGGCATTCCCATGGTGAGCCAGTCGGTGCTGCTGCGCGGCGTCAATGACAATCTGGCCGATCTTGAGGCGCTGATGCGCGCCTTCGTCGAATGCCGCATAAAACCCTATTACCTGCACCACGGCGATCTCGCGCCAGGTACCGCGCATCTGCGAACGACGCTCGCGCACGGCCAGCAATTGATGCGAAGCTTGCGGGGCCGGGTTTCCGGCCTATGTCAGCCGGACTACGTGCTCGACATTCCCGGCGGCCACGGCAAGTCGCCGGTCGGGCCGGGTTACCTGGTGGTCGATCACGCACAAGAACGTGAATATCAGGCGGAAACGCGCTATCGTGTCTCGGATTATTGCGGTGACGTTCATCTCTATCCGCCCGACCAATGATGTCCGGATAGACACATCGCGCCAAGACGGGAGGAACAAGATGCAAAGACTAATCATGTCACTGGCGCTCACGATCGTATTCGGCGGCCCAGTCGCGCTCGCACAGAGCGGAGCAACATCCAGTTACCCGAAGAATTCGACGGTCGGTTCAGGGGTCCCCCCGGCACCGGTCGGCCATCGCCAGCCGCGCGCCGGCGATGTACCGAATGAGAAGAATCTCAGCGATCCGAACAACCCGGTCAACAAGGAAGACGCGGCGCTCGATCGCAAGATCAAGAGCATCTGCCGCGGCTGCTGACGCGCGATGCGCGTTGGCACGGCGCGCTGCGATTTCTGATTCGAACGTCAAATAGCTTGACCGTCATTGCGAGCGCAAGCGAAGCAATCCATGGCGCGGCGAATGATGGATTGCTTCGCTTGCGCTCGCAATGACGTCAAGGCACAACTCCTCAATCCCGCGACGCGAATAGCGCCCGAGCCGTTGCAAAAACCTTGTCCCTTGAAAACAGAGGGCGCAGGGAAAGCCGGGTGCTCAATGCACCCGCAGCCTCGCGTGCAAAGTAAAAGAATTACTTCCGCCAACTTGACTCCAGCGTCGGGGCGCCAGGACCGCACGATTTTGCCGTCCGCTTCAGCGCCACTCGTCAACGGCACCTCTGCGTCCACCGCATTCCGCCCCACGTTTCGTGACGATCGCGATACGCCCCTCTCGAGAGGGCGGGATGGGGTTGAGTCGTAAATTTGATTTGCCCGACGGCACAAGCGCGACCGCCTGCGACAAATTAACACGACGGGCAATTTTCGCATGGATCTGCAAATTGCCCGTCGGGCAAAATCTGGCGCGGAGCGGACAAGCATTGCTGCTTCCTAGGGCGTGAACCGATAATATTAGTGGCGCCCACAGTTGTCCGCTTTGATGCGCATTACGGATTAAAATTGCGCATCGCGCGAGCTCTGAAACGTGCCAATTGCGAGCCTGCACACCGCGACAGACGGGACAGCTTCTGCGCGCCCAACGAACGATGGGCCGCTTCAGATGAGATTTGACTGAGCAATCAGATTTGCCCGTTCACGCCTTGACCGAACCGGCGGTGAGGCCAGCGACGTAATGCTCGACGAAGAACGAGTAGATCAGCGCTACGGGGATCGACCCGAGCAGCGCCCCAGCCATCAGCTGGCCCCAATAAAATACGTCGCCGCGGATCAGCTCGGCGATGACGCCGACCGGCACAGTGCGCACCGAGCTCTTGGTCAGAAAGATCAAGGCATAGAGAAACTCGTTCTGTGAGAGCGTGAACGCGAAGATGCCGGCAGAGATAAACCCCGGCGTACACAGCGGCAGGAAGATCATCCGCATAGTCTGAAGCCGGCTCGCGCCGTCGATCCGGGCCGCTTCCTCGAGCTCCTTCGGAACGGTCTTGAAATAACCGAGGAGCAGCCAGGCGCAGAACGGCACCAGCATCGTTGGATAGGTCAAGATCACCGAGGTGAGGGTGTTGCCGAGGTGAAGGTGGTTGATCACGTCGGCGAGCGGGATGAATAGCAGGGGCTGCGGCACAAGGTATATCGCCGCAATGGTCATCGCGATCAGCGATGCTCCGGCAAAGCGCATGCGCGCCAGCGGATAGGCCAGCATGGTACCGAGGATGAGCGAGATTGCCGTCGCCACGACCGCCACAAGCATCGTGTTCCACGTCCACAAAAGGAAACTCGATTTGGTCAAAAGGTCGACGTAGTGCTTGAGCGTCGGCGCATGCACGATCAGTGGCATCACGTTCTTGTTGTAGAGCTCGGCGTTCGGCTTTATCGACGTGATAGCCATCCAGTAGAACGGAAACAGCGCCACCACGAGAAAGAAGCCGACCGGCAGCCACACCCGGACAACATGCTCAATGCGTCCATGGCCGGTTACCATCAATCCCTCCGCAAGTAGATGGTTAGCGCGACGATCAGCAACGCGAGCGCCGGCAGCATCGCCAGCGCCACCGAGGCGCCAAGCCCCAGCTGGCCCGCGCCCATCGCGATATCGAACGCGTATGTCGCAAACAGCTGCGTAGCGTTCTGCGGCCCGCCGTGGGTCAGCACGTAGACGAGCTGGAAGTCGGCGAACGTGAAGATGACTGAGAACAGGGTAACGATCAGGATGATCGGCCGCAGCAGCGGTAAGGTGATCAAGCGAAACCGATGCCAACCGCCGGCGCCATCGATGGCGGCCGCCTCGTACAGTTCGGGAGGCACCGTCTGAAGGCCGGCGAGCAGTGTGATTCCGTAGAAGGGCAGCCCGCGCCACGTGTTGATAATAATGATCGAGACCATCGCGAGGGTCGGATCGCCGAGCCACGATGGGCCCGGCTTGGGCCAGCCGAGTGCCACCAGCAGCCGGTTCACGACGCTGAAGGCCGGGTCAAGCATCCACAGCCAAGCGACGGTGCTAAGTACCGTCGGAACGATGAACGGCAGAAGCAGGAGCGCCCGCACCAGGTTCTTCATACGGAAGTGCTGGTTCATGGCCAGCGCCAGGCAGAGCCCGCCGACCATCTTGAGCGCCGTCGCGACGCCGGTGTAGACGAACGTGTTGATCGCCACCTGCCAGAAGATCGGATCATGCAGGTCGGTCTGAAAATTTTTCAGCCCGATGAAGGTGCCAACGTGTGCGACTGGCCGATCCTGCAGGCTCAACAGAATGCCGTAGAAGAACGGATAGCCAACGAGCGCCGCCAGGAAGGCGAGCGGCAGGGCCATCATCAGCCAGGCGAACACGCTTTGGCGGTCGAGCAGCACCGCGAGCGGCGCACGCCGGCGCGCCGCGTTAGCAATCATGGGAAGACGCTCAGAGGCGATCGTCATTGTCAGGCCGAGCGGTAAATGCCTTTCAACTGGGCCTCGGCGCTTTTTATGACGTCTTTGGTCGACGCACCGGCACAGGCTTTGGCAAACATGTCGATGACCACATATTTGGCGACGCTTTCGGCGAGTTGCCGGCTCGCAGGAGCGGGCCAACCCGGCAGATGGACGCTTGTGAGCGCATCGCGATACGGCAGGTTGCGCGGCTCGACGCTCCACATCGGCGCATTGTCGTAGCCGTGCAGCAACGGCTGGTAATAGGAATCGGCGATTGCGTACCAGCCGCCCAGCTGCTTTGGCTCCATCAGCCAGCGCATGAAGGCGCGCGCCTCCTCCAGAACCGGTGAGAAGCTGAAGATCGAATGGCTGATCGAATTGAGCAGGTGGAAACGCCCCTTCGGTCCCGCCGGGTTCATAGCCTGGTCGGTAACCTTGCCGATTTCAGGAAACTCGCGTTTGGCGAACCACAAGATGCTTTCTGCATTGTTGGTGCAGGAGATCTGCTCCGCCATCCACGCCTTGTTGTTGCTCACGTCGGTCCAGCCGAGCACGTCGTCAAGCATCGTGTCCTTGAAGAACTCGCGGCAAAAATCCACAGCGCGCGCGGTCTCGTCCGAATCGATGACCACGGTCTTACCGTCAGGCGCTACCTCAGCGCCGCCATAGGACCACAGCAGCGGGTAGAGCCAGCCGTGGTTGTCGCCGAAGCCATGGCCGAGCTCGAAGCCGAAGGGATGGTCCTTGGCTTTCAGCTTCTTGCCGACCTCATGGAGCTCTTCCCAGGTCTCCGGGAACTTCTTGACCCCGACTTCGGCAAACCAGTCGGTGCGCCAGTTCATCAATTGTCCGATGTTGCTGAACGGGATCGCCTTCCATTTACCCTCCACCAGAACGGCCTCCCGACCAGCGTCGTACCAGCCCCCTTGCGCCTCGCCGATGTCCCCAGCTATGTCGCCGACGTCGAGATATTTCTCGCCGAACTGGATCACCTGGAGAAGGCCGTTCATCGCGATGTCTGCGCCCGACCCGGTCTCGGCAATCGTGCTGATCCGTGTCGGCAAGCTTCCGACACTGGTCACCTCATAGTTGATCTTGATGCCGGTCTCTTTCTCGTACGCCGGGGCAAGCGTGTTCACCACATATTCGTCGAATGGTTTGATGAACGAGCTTTCGTGGAGGATCGTGATGGTCTTCTCTGCAGCGGCTGCTGGCGCGGGCCGGCTCAGCGCCGCCACGGTGCCTGCGGCCGCAAGATTGAGAAATCCCCGCCGTGTCGTCGGGTGATTGGTGACCCGCTTCGTCATTCCATGTCCTCCCTACGTTTAACAAACCTTGCGGGCTGGCTGCCTGCTTCTTTGCATAGTTGGAAAACACTACATCAATATCGAGTTTGGCACAGTCGAGAATCGCGATCCGGCCGAGCGCCGTTTACCTCTCTTTAGCTCGAGTACCGGACGCCTTTGAACTTTCCGCGTAAGCTTGATGAAGCGCCACGCACCGCGCTCGCAAAAAGGACAATATTGTTGACGGAAGTGAGATTGTGTTGAACCAGAACCAGGCCATGGTCGGCCGACCGGCCGCGTGCGTAGATTTGGCTCGCGCCTGGCGCGAGCTGAGCGGCGCGCCGGCATGTGACAGCCGCGCCACTCATGACAGCGAGGAAATCTCGCCGCCGCATGTCCGCCCCGGGGCCGTCGGCAAAATCTGGCGCGGAGCGGACTTGCATTGCTGCTTCCTAGGCGTGAACCGATAATTTTAGTGGCGTCCACGGATGTCCGCCTCGAAACGCATTACGGACTAAAATTGGTCATCGTGGGCGCGACCCATCGACACCGGCTGCGGATGCCACCTCTGGCATTGTGGACGATTTGGTGTTTCAGGCGGTGTACAGGCCGAGCAGGGATTTCGGCTCAAGAAACGCCTCCATCCCGAAGTCGCCGTATTCGCGGCCGATGCCGGATTGCTTGAAACCGCCAAAGGGCGCCATCGGCTCGTGGGCCAGCGTGTTGATCAGCACGCGACCGGCGACAATCCGGTCAGCCACCCGTCGCGCGCGGTCCGTGTCGCCAGACAAGACATACGCTTGCAGGCCGTAGACCGTGTCGTTGGCGATGGCGATCGCCTCTTCGTCTTCCGCATAGGGAATGATCGACAGCACCGGCCCGAAGATCTCCTCGCGTGCGATAGTCATGTCATTGCGGACGTTGCTGAACAGCGTCGGCCGCACGAACCAGCCGTCGAGCCCGTTCGGCCTGCCTTCGCCGCCGGCGAGCAGCGTGCCCTCGTCGATACCGATACGGATATAATGTTGAACGCGATCCCATTGCTTCTGGCTGACCATCGGGCCGACCGTTGTTTCCGGATCACGCGGATCGCCGGTTTTGACTTGTCCGACCGCCGCCTTCGCAAGCTCCTCCACCTCGCCGAGCCGGCTCCGCGGCACGAGGACGCGTGTGCCGGCGATGCAAGCCTGTCCGCTGTTCATGAAGCCCGCACCGAGGGCCAATGGAATTGCCTGCGCCAGATTGGCATCGTCTAGAATGACGGTGGGGGACTTGCCGCCGAGTTCGAGCGTGATCCTCTTCATCGTCTCCGCGCCGGCGCGCAGGATCGCCTTGCCGACCGCGGTCGAGCCGGTGAAGGAGATCTTCGCGACATCGGGATGGCTGGTAATCTCGGTGCCGACCACTTCGCCCCGGCCGGTGACGATGTTGAACACGCCGGCTGGTAATCCGGCCTCATGCAGCGCTTCGGTGACGACCTGCGTCTGGATCGCGCTCATCTCGCTCGGCTTGACGACCGCCGTGCAACCGGCAGCGATAGCGGCAGCGAGCTTGCCGCAAATGAAGCCGGCGTCGCTGTTCCAGGGCGTGATGAGGCCGGCGACACCCAAGGGCTCCATCACCACCTCGGCCATGCCGACGCGCCGCGTAAAGCGATAGTCCTCCAGAACCCGGGCCATATCGAGCAGGACATTTGCCGGGTGGTCAGCCATGAAACCGGCACGCGAGACGGGTGCGCCATACTCTTCGACGATTGCTTCCAGCAGTTCCTCCCGACGCGCTTTCATGGCGGCGTACATCCGCCGCAGCAGGGCGATGCGTTCGGCCTTGCTCGTGCGCGAGAAGGCCGGGAAGGCGCGTTTGGCGGCAGCGATGGCGGTGCGTGCGTCCTCCTCGTCAGCGAGGCGCACCCGGCCGATTACCCGCGCCGTCGCAGGATTGTGCAGGTCGAACAGCTCGGTCCCATGCGGTGTGACGAAACTGCCGTCGATATAGATCTTGTCGATGAGGCGCATGGCACTCTCTCCCAGAGAACGGTAGATGAACCGGGAGATAGGGCACTGTTGTTGGCGCGATAAGGTGTATAATTATGCATGAGGTGGTGCAGGAATCTGGACAATGCGGTCATCGGGACTGATCGAACTTGATGCGGTGCTGGCGGTGGCGCGCCACCGCGGCTTCCGCGCGGCTGCAACCGAGCTCGGCATGTCGCGCTCGGCGTTGAGCCATGCCATCGCCGCGCTGGAGGCGAAACTCGGCGTGCGCCTGTTCCACCGAACGACCCGAAGTGTCTCGCTGACCGAGACCGGTGAGCAGTTCGTTTCCGGCGTTGCTCCGGCGCTCGGCCAGATCAGAGAAGCGATGCAGCGGGCGGGAAGTGATCGCGAGACGCCGGCCGGCACGCTGCGTATCAACACGTCAGCGGGTGCGGCGCGGCAGATGGAGCCGATCGTGTTCGAGTATCTGCGCCGATATCCCGACATGACGGTCGACATTGTCACTGAAGGACGACTGGTCGACATTGTTGTCGATGGGTTCGACGCCGGCGTGCGGCTGGCTGAACTGGTGCCGCAGGACATGATCTCCGTGCCGCTGGGGCCCGACCAACGTTTCGCAGTCGTGGGATCGCCCGCCTATTTCGAGCACCGTCCGAAGCCGCGCACGCCTGCCGATATCTCCCGGCATCGCTGTATCCGCAGTCGACTGCCGAGCGGAGGCATCTATCGTTGGGAGTTCGAGCGCCACGGCGAAGCGCTGGCGATTGATGGTGAAGGTCCGCTGATCCTCGACGAGCCCAATTTAATGCTGGCGGCGGCCCGGGCCGGGTTCGGCCTTGCCTATCTCAGCGAATGGAATGTCGCGGCCGACCTCGCGGCCGGCTCGCTTGTTCGCGTGCTGGAAGAATGGACACCGCCCTTTCCAGGCCTGTCTCTCTATTATCCCGGACGTCAGCATGTACCCGCCGGGTTGCGCGCTATGATCGACCTGATCCGAGCAAGGGCATTGATGTGAAAAACTTGTCGGCGTTGCGCGACGTGTAATCAAACGGAAAAACGCGCCCTCGGGCTACAAGACCGGTGAAATGAATTCCGCCTAGCACCGTGAAGGCCTGGTTGTACGACCGCTTTTGGGCGCGGACATTTGGCAAGACATCACGCTCGGCATGTGTTGACAGCGGAAGTGGGAGTCCTGCTAGCGTGATGACCCGAACTTCGAATAAGTCGGTTCGGTATTCACGATTTGAGAACAGGACGAGGGGGAGCAACGGTCATCATCGTTCTACTGATGGCTGGGTTTTCCCGCCGGGGCGATCAACGTAGCAGCGCTCGCCGCTGCTACCGAGCAGATGACTGCGCCCATCGCTGCGGCGACACCAAAAGCTGAAACCAACGCAGGTCCGGATGACGCTATCACAGGTCCGATAAGGGATGTAGTAACCAATCCGCCAGTACGCGCTACTGCGCTGTTCAGCCCGGATGCTGCACCCGTGTGGTGGCTGTCGACGGACATCAACACTGCTGTCGTGAGCGGGGCGACCGCACCAGCCATTCCCAAAGCAATCACGGCCATCGCGGGAAATACCCCGAGCCAATAGCTTGTGTCCGATCCGATCCGCACCGCCAGGAGAAAGCCGGCCGCGACGATGACCGGTCCTGTGATCAACAGCCATCGCGGACCCACTTTGGCCGCCAGTGCACCGGCGGCAGGCGATGCCACGGCGATTACCAGCGGCAGGGGCAGGAGCGCAGCGCCGGCCTGCGTCGCGGTGTACCCGCCCGCTTGAATCAACACATAGGGCACCAGTACGAACAACCCGCCGAGAGCGCCGTACAGCAGGAGGGTAAAAAGCGTCAGGCCGACGAAGCTCGGAGATCCGAACAACGAGAGCGGCATCATGGCCCTGTCGCCAAGCCGTCGCTCCGCAGACAGGAACAGGAGCAAGAAGATCAAGCCCGTTCCGAGGACGACGAAGGTGGAAGGCGACCAGGCCCGACCGGATCCTTCGGTCAACGCCCAGGTCGCAAGACCCAAAGCAGCCGTGACCAGCGCTGCACCTAACCAGTCAAGACTGCCGGCTGTGTCGTCGACGTCCCTGTCGACATAGCGGGACGCCAGCACGATCGCAGCTGCAGACAGCGGAATGTTGATCAGAAAGGCAAGGCGCCAGCTGCCGGCATCGATGAGCCACCCGCCAAGGACAGGTCCGATCGCGCCCGCAGCGGCTCCGGTCGCCGCCCATATGCCGATCGCGCGGCCTTTCGCCTCTCCGGAGAAACTCTGGCCTAGGATCGCGAGACTATTTGGCATCAGCACGGCGGCGCTCGCGCCCTGCACGAAGCGAGCAAGCAGCAACAAGATAACGGTCGGCGCCACCGCGCAAGCCAAAGAAGCGATGCCGAACAGCAAAACGCCCGCGATCAAGAGACGACGGCGGCCGTACCGGTCTCCCGCTGCTCCTCCTAGCAAAAGGAGCGCGCTCAAGGGAAGCAAATAGGCATTGACGACCCACTGCAGGCCGCTGGCGTCCGCATGAAAGCTCCGACCGATCGCCGGTAGCCCAACATTCACGACCGAACCATCGATGAACGCCAAGCTCGATGCCAGGATCGTCGTCGCGATAACGAGGCGAGGGTACGCGGGCGAACGCATCCCTTCGGCTGTTCGCGCGTTCGCGGCGTCGAAGGGAACGTGAAGGGCGTTGCTCATTTGCAGGCAATGTAGGGTGCGCACCCCAGCGGGACCAGCGGGAGCAGGCGTAACAGCCTTGTTCTTGGCACCAACAGTTAGTGTCCGGCAGCTCGATCCTATTGACCGGCGCTCACGCTGTCCCTGCGAAATGGCGTGCAGGCGACCGCTTTTGGCGCGGACATTCGCAAGCGTACCGGAAGCAGTTGCGCTGGACTGTGCACTCGGATTTGAATCGCCTCCCAACAGCCGGCCGTCTATGGTGTGCCTATGTCGCGCCTCGTGTTTTTGTCGATTGCTATCGTCCTATCGCTGCTGCCGGTCGTCGCGCCGGCTGCGCCGGCTCATAACCGGCCGGCGCCACGCTGGCACGGCTACGGCTTCCTGCCGGGCTATCATCAGCCCCCGAATAACAGCCTTCCAGCTTACGCCCAGAAAGCTTCGGTTTCGCGCACGGCGCGCCGCAACCGGCGCCCTTGGTATATCGATCCAATCCCAAGTTATTACGGGTACGATGGCGACTGGCACTATTTCGGCCGGCCTGGCTTTTACGGTGGTCGCTACAATGGCGGCAGCTTTGGCCCTTGCTGGACGCGGACGCCGATCGGGCCTATCTGGAATTGCGGCTGATCAAGCTATTGCTTGAAGACCGTGCGTATGTGCATCCGTTTGCCGGCAACGGCGGCTCCTGGCGCCAAGCCGGCGTTCGGTAGATTGGCGATGTCGGCTAGGTGCCAATCGTGGAAGAGTCCTCGCCTCGGCGCCGCCTACAAGTCATTCGATCAAGGTCGCGCGGAGCTGGGCCGACAATGCGCCATTTCTCCGGGATGGCAGGATGAATCTACCGGCGTTGTATCCGAAATGCCGATGGATCCCATCTGAATAAGCTGGCTTATCTGACTACGCCGCATTCCTTAGCTTCTCTTCATGAGCAACCCAAGCCTCGAAGAGAATGCTATGAATCAATCATTCACGCCCGTTCGTGTCGGAAGCTACACTCTGCCAAATCGTCTGGTCATGGCCCCGATGACCCGCAGCCGTGCGAAGTTCGACGGCGCACCGGGAGAATTGGCCGCCGAATATTATGCCCAGCGCGCCAGCGTCGGCCTGATCGTCACCGAAGGCACTCAGCCTTCGGAAGACGGGCAGGGCTACCTCGCTACGCCGGGCATCTACAGCCCAGTGCACATCGCGGGGTGGAAGAGGGTGACCGCGGCCGTGCATGACAGGGGCGGCCATATCTTCGTCCAGATCATGCACGCGGGACGTATGTCGCACCCCGACAATACGCCGCATCATCGTCAAGCCGTCGCACCCTCCGCGATCGCGCCGGGGGCACAGATGTTCACCGCCACAGGAATGAAGGACATTCCTGCGCCGCGCGCGCTGACGAGCGAGGAAGTGCGCCGGACCGTCGCCGACTTCCGCCGTTCGGCGCGCGCCGCTATCGATGCTGGCGCCGATGGTGTCGAGATTCACGGCGCCAACTCCTATCTCATCCAGCAGTTCTTCGCCCCGAGCGCCAACGCGCGTAGCGATGAATATGGCGGCTCCATCGCAAACCGCGCCCGCTTCGCCATCGAGGTCGTCAGCGCGGTTGCCGGGGAGATCGGCGCGGACCGGACGGCCATCCGCCTGTCCCCCGGCCTGACCATGAACGGGATCGACGAAGGCGCGGAAGGCCCGGACCTCTATCGCTATCTGTTGGCCGAACTCGACAAGCTTGGTCTTGCTTACCTGCACATCCTGCATAGCGGCGACGAGCAGCTCGTCGGCGCCCTCCGCGCGCAGTGGAAGCAAGCGCTGATCCTGAACCGGCCCGGTCGTCCGCGCGACCAGATCGGCGTTGACGTGGCTTCGGGGTTGGCCGATCTGGAAGCCTACGGCCAGATGGTACTTGCCAACCCGGATTTCGTCGCACGGGTGAAGACCGCTGCGCCGATGAACGAGGCGGACCGCGTTAGCTTCTTTGGCGGCGCCGCGCGGGGCTATACCGACTACCCCGCGCTTGAGAGGGCCGCGGCCGCGTAAGGCGCGCGGCTATGTCCGTCACCGCTCCGGCGGGCAAATCACGGCAGCCATTTCCGGGGCCTACAGCCTGCGTGGCACGGCCGAACCGATCGACCCTTCATGGGGGTCGATCGTGCGTGGATGAGCGAGATTGGGGCTGCAACTTCCGCACCCAAACACGTCGACGTAAAACGACGCCTTCCGCGAGCGGGCTGGCCAGTCACACCCTTCTATCGGAAGCAGGTGTGCCTGGCGCGTTGCTGCCGTTGGCGACGACCGCCTAAGGCGGATCACGTCCGAGAGGCCGTGAGCAGCTTGCGACGTCAGGCACCGTCGGATCGCGCGCGATCATGGCCGTGCGGAAAGCATCCCTCATAAGGCAACGGCAGCATATCGGAGAAACCGATGGATATCATCGGAATAAATCGGCTTTTGCCATGGCAGTTCTCATCCTAGTTTCTCCTCACTTTCGACCTCACACGCAACGGAGTCCAATATGAGCGCAACTTCCATCCAATCAGTTCGTCCCACGCGTCGCATCGGCGCCTGGACGTTGCAGGGTATCATCGCGGCCGCTTTCCTCGCCGCCGGTTTGGCCAAACTGGCCGGCGTTCCTTTTATGGTCGACTTGTTCGAGCAGATCGGGCTCGGCCAGTGGTTCCGCCTTGCGACCGGCGTCGTGGAAGTGACCGGCGCCGTCGCTCTGCTC
>Ga0210406_10000833_pt1 | contig 40269 bp, 54 predicted proteins | sample IncBWC30MmetaG_FD_155454 | JGI IMG/M metagenome (GOLD analysis project Ga0210406, IMG submission 155454) | Forest soil microbial communities from Barre Woods Harvard Forest LTER site, Petersham, Massachusetts, United States - Inc-BW-C-30-M | ecosystem: Environmental > Terrestrial > Soil >... | reverse complement strand
GCGCGGGCCAACGAAGACCTTGCCGAAGATCCTGACCAAGAATTCGCCAAGACCCAAGTTGCCGCCTTGCCGAATGGGAACTGAGAGACCGACGTTGCCACTGGCGGTGCCGGCGCCGAACAGATCGTAGGCAACGGTGCCGTGCCCGCCGAATGCAGTGATCCGAAAGCGATCTTTGTGCAGATAGAATTTGCCGCCGCCGCCGATGGCCCAGGAGATGCCATCTGCCACCATACCAACGCCGACCACGAAAGAGCGCGGCGAAGTCGGGTCGTCTTTGCTCGCCGGAAAGAGGTATTGTGCGACCGGGATGATTCCCCAGGTTAGCGTTTGATTCGAGAAGGGAATGGGAGCGAGCACGAGCTCGCTCTTGGATTCCGACGATGGATGATCTTGTGATCCCGCGCCAGACGCGCCCGAATTGGTTGCGGCTTCGGAAGGAAATGTCGGCGATTGAGGAAACGGAGTATCAATGGCGCCGAGGTGGATGTGTTTCTTGTCTTGTGATTGAGAGGGTGCAGCGGCCTGGGTATTCGGAGAGGATGGCGCGGCGCTTTCTGGAGCTGACTGCGTGTCCGCTGGATTTTGTTGTGCGCCGGCGAACGTGGCACATGCCAAGAGCGTGAGGAAGATACGACAGGGGCTGGTACCAGCCCGCAGTGTCAGGTAGGACATTGGTCCAGTGATTGACGAAGACTCCCGTGCGGATAGAAACACGAGTCGTAGTACGCGGACACTGTCAAGACTGTCAGACCAGACCAGGCTAGTCAACGTACAAGAGTATTGACAATTTTACGCGTGACTCCGAAAGACAGGCCCCCAGTGGGGAATGGTGCATTTGCAGTGATTGCGTGCTTCGCTTCGAAGGCGTCGGAGATGTACTTCAGAAGATGAGACCGAGGACGACGTGTTTGTACTCCGCCGCGTCCATGTTGTTCCGAAGCGCATCCGCCATGCTCCAGAGCTTCGCTTCGTCAGAACTCGAAGCACAGCGCGATCAGGGTGCCGACCCTGAAGACCCGGATGAATATCGCGCTGCCAGCATCTTTTGGGTGCCGAAGGAAGCTCGATGGGCACACCTGAAAGATAACGCACCCCAGCCGAAGATCGGCACCATCGTTGATGAGGCGATGACCGCTATCGAGAGGGACAACCCGTCGCTTATTGAACTCCTTCATCGCCTCCCGCTTCGCGTGGGCGCCGATCTGCCGAGCGAGTTCTTGTAAATAGGGTAGAGGCCCAAGAGCTACAAACGGCTGACAGGACATAGAGAAACATGTACTTTCAGGGCCTTCAGCTATCTCTTGACCTCACGCTAAACCTTTGTGGACATTGGCGTTGAGGGAAAGCGCGCGGGCATTGGAAGGGCTGACACATCCTGAGTATGGGCCCGGCGGCTTCTGTAATCACGCGCGCGGGAGTACATTCGAGAGATGAAAGAGCGTGGGGAGTTGCGCTTATCGCGCGCGGAGAAATGGGCGAAGTTCTTTGAGGGGTACCCGGAGGCTAGAAAAATATAGCTACTCGGTGAATCGTGGTCGCAAAAAGCTACTTTCAAATCGGCCTTCAATATTTGACAACGATGGATCATCACATGAAGGAGTCCTTTTATGACTGAAACCAGATCCGCTGAGGCGTCGCAGGCGAAGAGTGTTCTAACGAAGATTGCAGCGATTGTTGCAGATCGAAATATCCCTTTCCTTGTTTGCAGCATTGGAATGACCGTGATGTTGCTGTGGGCAGGCAAGTTCAAAATGACAGCACCCGGGGCAGAGGGCATCATCCCGCTGGTCACTAACAGTCCATTTACCAGTTGGCTATTCAAGGTCTTTGGACCATATATTGGGTCGGATATGATCGGGGCTACTGAATGGACAGCAGCAATCCTACTGATCATTGGCTACTTTAAACCTAAAGCAGGCATTCTGGGCGGGATCATTCTAGTCGGCATGTTCTTCACCACAAGCACCATGTTGATCACGACTCCGGATGACACCGTCGTGGTTCACGGCATCCATTACATGAACAATCTCGGCCTGTTTCTCTTCAAGGACATCATCTCTTTCGGAGTCGCGTTCTATCTGATCAGCTATTATGGCCGAAAAGCGATCATGGCTGAAAATCACAGCTGAATACTTTTACAGGTCAATATCGTTGCGGTCGACGTCTCTCAAATTATCCTGGGTATGTTCGCTTGATGGAAAGGTAGCTGTAATCACCGGGGGCAATAGCGGGATCGGCCTGGCTACGGCCAAGCGGTTCGTGAAAGAAGGCTAAGAACAGTTTCTAGGGGCTAGCTGAATCAATCGGCCACCGATGCTGCTGGTGCTACTTATAAAATTCCTCTCCTCAAAAACAGTTCATTGTGGGCAGTCTAATCTTTAGACCTTGGACTCAGCAGAATCAAAGCGTTGCGAGCGTGCCTCAGACGAGGTTTTTGGGCAGCACATCTAGGATCAGGTGGCTATCCTTAGGGCATCTGGCCAGTTCGATTCCGGGGCCCGATTGAATCCGTTCGCGCCTACGCGTTTACCCTCCCAGCGGCAGCCTGAATTGTGGGTGAAGCGCAAATCAGTGACCGAACATTGGTTGCGGTCACTGTAGGCGGCGCTCGATTTCTTCCACTAGGAATTTGGCCTTATCGATGGCGTTGGCTGCGGCGGCGATGGCGCGGGGCGAACGGCCCGGCCGAGGATTGGAGTGATCGAAACGAATGCTCGCTCGGAGACGTGAAGGGACTGCGTTGTCGTGTTAGCCAGGGCCTCCGCCGCCGCAGCGCTGCGGGCCGCTTGTTCTTTGAGCTCGCGCGATGCGTCGAGCTGCTTTTGGATCGCGTCCAGAGCATCTTGCCGGGCTTGAGCGGCCGAATCGGCCGCATCCTTCCGAGTGGTCTTGAAATCGTCCTGTGCGTCTATTCGCGACTTGTGGGATTCGTAGCCCTGCCAGATTGCGGCGCCGGAGGCGAGAGCCGCAAACGCGCAAAGGATGAGGTTGATGCGGAAGTTGTGTGTCTCCCGCTCTTCACGTCTGGTTTCGCGGGCGTCACCGGCGTCTTGTCTCTTTTCGATCTCTGCGGTTTCTTGTTTCCGCCTTCGCTCTTCGAGGAGTTGGTTGATCCAGTTTTCTCTGGGCAGCATCGCGTGTTGGAGTCGTCGAGGTGAAGAGTGCTGGTGTCCACGGTACGCGGGCTGGTGTCCGTGGTCAACAGTTGGTGTGCTGACGGGGTGGTTACTTTTGTGGTTTAACCACGCGGACAGTCACGCACGGCGACGCAGGTGGAATTATTTTTAACCTTCATAGCCGTTGGTGTCGCTACTGGCGGCAGGAGCCTTCGGTTTTGTCTTTCGCCTTGGCGTCTGCGGTGGTTTGCCACTGCATGTTCGTGAGGGCGTCTGCGCCGCCGCATTCTAGTGGACGCACGTGATCGACGACGTAGCCTGGGCACGCGCCGCTAGTCTTTCCTGTCGACGGACATGGTTTCTGCCGCTCGAAAGCGTCCTTCGCTGCTTTGCTACGCTTAATTTTTCCGTGGCGGTCGACGGACACCGACGAGTGTGGTTCGCGTCCTTCCGCGAGGTAGTTCTTTCGATACGGTTGCGGTTCGCGTGGGCCGCTCATCGCTGTGGTGGACTCAGGAGAGTTGTTGATGCCGATCCCTGGCGCGGCGCGGTCGTAGCCGTGTACGTACGTGCCATCTTTTCGATAGTAGCCTCTGACGTGGACCGTCCCTCCGCTGTTTTTGCTTTTTGATTTGGACGAATGCGTCGTGGACTTCGACGAGTGGCTGTGGCTCGCGGATGAGTGATGTTGTGCTCGAACAGTTGGGGCAAAGGCGAATGCGCAGAGCAGGATTATCGTCGTGAGTGGGCGGGTCATGGCTGGGGCTCTCCAGGTGGAGACGGCGCATTCTATTACGAGCTTGCCCGCGTGGCTAGTTGAGATTTGCCGTTGCCGCCGCTGCCAAGCCAAAGCGTGTTGCTAAAGGCTCGCAACGAGGATCGCCATCAAAGTGAGTCAGCCCGCATGTTTGGCAGAATTCCGACATCAGCGCACCTTCAGTTTCGACTCGATTTCCGCCGTGTGCACGCCGCCTTAAAATAGACGCTGGGGCAGTTTAAGAACCCTTCATGGCACCTCGGGGACTGAATAGCCTTGGCTGGCAAGATCGTCGCTCCAATCCCCGGTGTCTCGTGAAACACCGGCATCTCCGTAGCCGTCGTCACCTAAAGGTCCAAGGTTGCGCGGTAATATCACGCTTGAGATTCGAAGATCTCGATCCACAGGTCCAAGGTCTTATCGTGCCACTCCACGTTTCCGATGAGGTTGTGGCGCAGTTCGTTCTTGTATCGGTCGCGGAGTACTTGAGCGCTGAGTCTCTGTGAACGGAACAGATAGTCGGCATCGTCCCTATCTTTTGTGGCATTGCGCTCCAGCTTCGACAAGATGCAATCATATGGATCGGGCACAAGTAGTCTCAGGTAGTTAAACCCGCCAGGAGCCATGTCCGTCAGCCTGGTTGCGTAATCTTCCGGGAGGTTTGCAACGGCCACACGGTGAAGCCAAACTCCGTGTTTCGTGTGAAGAGGCGACCCTTGTCCTGCTACCTCGTCCAAGTTGAGATTCACAGGAATCGCGGTGTAGTAGTCGATATCGCCCGTTGTGCGCGGCAAGCCGTAGAAATACGTGAAGACGAACCCACCGATGCAGTGCAGTTCGAGGGGTTCGTCCAGCATTCCGTCGAGTTCTGTGAGGAACTCTTTCCAGGGTGACGCGAGCGGCCGTGCTTCTTTGTCAGCTGGCATATTGAAGGTGTTCAGGCCGCATGTCGGTCAGCAGGTTCCAATGTACGGCGTCCTCTGTGCGATTCTTCCGCAGCCATTCCCTCTCACCCTCTGTACGAGGTGGACGGTAAAAAGCATCTTCTTTGGCCAGTCGGCTGTCATCGAGTAGATTTTCAAGTTGGCTCAACTCTGTCGATCTCGCAGCCTCGTGCCGCATTTCCGCCACCCGTTTTGCGAGGCTAACGACAAACCCCAGACGGTTCTGGAGATTGAACTTCCGCGCATTACCGACAAGCCAGTAGTCCGCCTGCACATATTTCAAAGCAACCCAAGGTAAAGCCTCCGCGACACGCGCATCGAGACTTTTCTGCGCCAATGCTGTGAGCAAAACCTCGGAAGGATGCTTCTTTGGAGTACGCACCCGGAGATAGGTGAACCCCGGATATCCTAGTTTCGCCAGCAACTCAGTCAGTCGTTGATCATCGGTCTCGGTGGGTGTGAAGGCGTCCGCTACCGGGAGGACTTGTGGCGATAGGCCGAAAACGGAGGTCGCCCGGCGGACGAGGTCGGGTGTGAGGCGCCTTCTGCCTTTTTCGAGAAAGTTCAAATATGCCTGAGTGATCCCCATGTGCGCTGCGGCCTGCGTTTGGGTCCACCCCCTGGTGAGGCGCGCGGATTTAAATTCGGACGGCTTCATGGTTTACATTATAACAAAGATGTTATAAACCGTCAAGATGGGGAAACTGGATTAACTTCTCTACACGGCAGATTCGCGAAGAACATAGAGCGCTACCTTAACTAGGTAGCGGTCTGCAGCTACAGCGGATTTGTAAACCGTTGTCCTGGGACGTCGGAAAGGGAATCCGGCCGACCCTTCGGTTTTTACCCGAAGGGTCTGAGTGCCAAGCAGGTGTTCGCAAAAAGGTCCACTAACGCATCTTGCTCGTTGACCCCGTGCGCGCGGAAATCCAGCCCAAATGGAACCGTTCCCGAACTTGGTGGCATTAGATTCGGAAGAAGACGCGAACACGCGTGCTCTGCCGCGACAGCGCCGGGTGAATGGGTTTTACAAGTTAAAAGACGCGCGGGGACTGACCTGCGGTTCGCATCAACATGGATGGGGCCACAACGCGGGCCAGACCACCTCATCGCCAGTTCTTCCTCGGCATCGCTGGTTACGTCGAGCGCCAACACCTCGACGCCCTTTCCGCGAAGAGCTTCGGCGGCAGCGCTATTTCGGCCAGCCAGGTCACGAACCCCGCCGAAGACCTTATGGGCATCGGCGGCCAGAGTTTCCGCCATGTCGCGACCGAAACCACTGGACGCTCCAGTTATGAGGATCGTCTCGCTAGTTTTTTTCATATCTTTTTCCTCTTTTCTTATTCGTAAGATTTTGCGATTCCGATTTCGCTTTGCCTTCCATGCCGAGGGCACGTCGCCCGAAAATGAGCGACAACGGAAAGTGTCCATCCATAAACTGTTTGGGGCGTCGCTTGACGTGGCGTCTGCTTCGCCCGCGAATCCTTTCCTTACAGTTGATTCGCCTTGCGCATATTGTGGTGCTTGAAACTTTATGATATTCAATATGCGATATGCTCATATTGTTGGCACGTTGAGGTGTTTGGGAATCATTGCGCTAAGGCAATGCATCCGAGAGTAGATGGAGGTTTTATGAACCTGATCGATCTCGAAGCTTTCGTTTCCGTCGTGGACCATGGCTCCATTGTGGCTGCCGCCACCGTGCTGCACCTTACCCAATCGGCAGTCACGCGGAGAGTCCAGAGTCTCGAGGATGTGTTGGGGGTGTCGCTGCTCGATCGCCAGACCAGGCCATTGCAACCAACTCTCGCAGGACGGGAGACCTACGAGTTTGCAAGGCCAGTGCTCAGCTCTGTAAGCGACTTAAAAGCAGCAATCACGCAAAACGGGGAGCCTTCAGGTGATTTCCGCTTCGGGTTGACGCGCAGCTTTGACGATACGGCGTTAGCACGCCCGATTCAGAACGTGCGCACGAAGTTTCCAAAGCTAAAGCTGCATGCGTTCGTGCAATTTTCCGGCAGCCTTTTGGAAAGCCTCGCGAATCGCAAGCTCGACGCGGCGATCGTCAACCTGCCAGAAGGCAGTGTGCCACCGGTGTCGCTCGTTTCAGAACGGATTGGCATGAAATCGATTAACGTTGTAGCTGCTGAATCGGCACGCTTCAATCAACCGGTAACGCTGAAGGAGCTTTCCGCGAGCCCTTGGGTAGTTCACCCTCCTGCATGTCCGACGCGTCAATCACTGGAGACAGCCCTATTGCAACAAGGCTTGCCGTTTGAGACTGCGGTTGAAACAGAGGGAATCGAGCTCCAGTTCTCGCTGATTTCGAACCGGGTGGGGTTAGGTCTCGCGCCGTCCGACGTTTTTCATTCGTCTCCACAGCGCAAGAATATGAAAGTCCTTAAGGTAAAAGACTTTTCGCCAAAGCTAGCTGTATGGTTGCTGTACTCCAAACATGTCGGGCGCCTAGCGCCCGTAGTTCGCTATCTTAGAGGCGCTGTTCAGCAGCATTTGAAACTCCGGACGTGAAGACGGTGTCACGAATCAGTTTCGCAATGGAGAAATCGATCGGAATTCATCAACGGACGAAACGAAGTTATCGCTTTCTCTCTCATCCGGTTCTGGGAAGTTTCACCAGATAGGTAAACGCGCATTTCGTCAGCGCTCGATTTCCTGGCGACAAGCCTTATCGTTACTAATCGGGCGATTTAAATCCGCGTTGGCATCTAAACGCGTTTCTCTGTGTAGGTTTCGGAAACCGCCGCCTTCAGGGTCCTAGTCAGCTCTCTGAAGCCACTCCGGGAACGGTCTAGGAACCGTTGGGGTCCCAGGTTCAAGTCTCGGCTGTCCACGTACCTCCCAAGCAGGGACTCTCTCTTTAATGTTACTCAGGTCGTTGGTTCAAATCAGGCCCAATACCGAGTCCAGTAGGCATACGCCTTGAGGAACACGAAGACCACCACGCCGGCGATTCGAAACGTAGAGCCAAATGTGTGGGCGATTTCCGAGGTTGCAGTCGGTTGTTGCAGTTCGCCACGGCATCACTCCTAGGCCTGGCCCTTTTATTTTGGGACTTTCCGTCCACAGAGCCAAAGTAACATTTGCACAATCTTCGAGGAAGTCCTTGTCGCGTGGGCTGAAGGCATTTGGGCGATCGCTCTCGACGTCGATGGTTCCGACGACTTCGCCGGTGGCGGGATGGAGAACCGGCAGAATCATCTCAACGATATGGTAAATCGTCGGATTCAGATTCGCTGAGCAGAGGAAAGGCGACAACGGCCAGGATCATCGTGGCATCGTGAACGGCAGTGAGCCGCTGACTTATTTCGATCAAAGCACGTTGGGAAATGGAACCATTTCGTAGTCGAATTCTGCGCTGATTCACTTGCCAAGCCAGTCGAGTTGACTGGGCTAAACCTGTTTTGCCGCTGGGCACGGTTTGCCTTCGTGTCCCTTCGCCCTGTGGCGCTTGATCTCGGCGTATAAGTTCTCACGTTGTTGTTGCACTTCCGCGCGTTCTTCGTCTCCGTGAACCAGATCAGGACTGAGCAGGTTGAGTTTGTTATTCAAAACGATGAGCTGACCGACTAGTTCGTCCTTCACTTGGCAGTTCATCGATTCATTGTACTCTCCTTCCATACCGGGGTTTTGTTTTTGACCGGCTCTTCGCGTGTTGCAATTGCGCAAGCAAGGCGCGCACTGCCCGATCCGAGGGACAGAGATTCGCAAGAAGGAGAAAAGTCGCCAGTGAAAATCGACGTCCTGTACCTTGGGGAGACTGGCCAATTCTTCGACTCTTTACGCGCTGCCATACGCCCGACAATGAATGCTTGCAGCGTTCACTTTCCGGGCCACCAGAACTAGACTGTTGAATCCTCCTCGATCTTTATCACGTTGTTCGCCTGTGGACCTTTAGGGCCTTGAACGATTTCAAACTCGACGTCATCTCCTTCCTGCAAAGTTCGATAACCTTCGCCCACGATTGCCGAGTAGTGTACGAACACATCGGGGCCATCTGCACGTCCAATAAAGCCGTACCCTTTCGAATTGTTGAACCACTTGATCTTCCCTTTCACGTCTAGCACCTCCTTGGAAGAATCGCTTTCGAGAGCATCCACTCTGCAAATACACGTGTACGACTACAGGTCCGGACTCCAGATTCCGGCCATGCGATGGCAAACAGCCGCCTGGCTTCGACCAGGAGAATCGCGGAGAGCGAAGCGTTTACACGGTCTAACTTCAGCTTTGGGAGTTATTGTGCCGACCGCGCTTGGTCAGCTGGGGACCTTATCTCTCCCGCACTGGGCAGGAAGTAGCACCATGGCGTTTGGGCCCGGTTGCTGTGGCTTCATAGGGCCTGTCCCCTCAGCCACTCTTGATAAGTGCCGCTTTGTAGCGGCAACGGGGGAGTTTTTAGCAGACTCACACTAGCGGGTCAAGAACAAAGGAGGGTAGAGCATAGCGGTACACGACCAGCCCTAGAGAAAGGACTCAACGAACGGGCGTAATGGTTAGCTGAGAAAGAATTCCATCCATCCGCGGCGCTCGGGATTTTATGCAGACAAGACCGATGCGGAACTGCATGGTATTTTCAGTGACATCCGAAACCGCTCCGCCTGGGATGATACGTTCGTCGACGCTCTGTGCGAACCGGCTGAGACCTTCACGTTCGGCGGCGTCTTCGCCCATATCATGACATTCAACGCGCATCGCCGATTGATGGCCCTGGACGTTCTACGCCAACTCGGCGTCCAAACCGAAGGTTTTGGCGATCCCATGGAGTATGAGGAAAGTGTGGCACCATGGAGCCAGCGGGTAGCTCTCAAAACGCCATGAGAGAACACCCCCGCTGATTCCAAAGTCCCGGCGAAGTGCCGGCCTTCTGGCTCAATCTCGGCAGCAAGCCTGAGGTAAACGACTGTTCAGAAAGGATGGAGCGACGATAAGAACGGAACTACTGCGATTCAACGGCGCCGTCCAGCGGGACCCAACCATCGATGCCTGGATGAAAGAGCATGCAGGTGAATTAGGAGCCATCGCGCATCAGTGGTTTGAGGTGATGCGAAATGCGGGGACTTAGTCCGGGAACTCTTGCATGACGGCTGTCCGGTTGTTCGTTTGGGAGATGCGCCCTTAGGCTACGTAACGGCGAAAGAATCAATTCACCCACAAAACTGCTGCCGGCCATCGGTCTGGCATCCTCGTGAAAAATCGTCCGTGGATTTGAAGATCGATTACAGCATTTCTTTCTAGGTGTAGGCATTCCGCAGTCGCTGCCCTCAGAAGACCCTAAACTCCCCACTCTTCTCCCCCGGATTCAGTGCCTCAACGACTCCGAATTCGCGGTACTGCTGCCTTGCTCGCCATCTTAATGCCTCTGCAGTAATGTCGACAACGGAGCGAAAATCGACATGCTGGCGGATTTCTTCAAAAATAATGTTGTTAGGGGATGTCGAGAATCAGCTGTCGACTCCGACTCCTCTGTGAAAGCCGCGAAAGTGGGCAAAAACGAAAGAAGGAGCAGATATGAAATACATTCTGATGATGAATACGATGCGAGCGGGCCAAGGCGTTCCCGAGTGGCCCAAAAAGGATCTCCAGGCGCATATCGCGTTTATGATGAATTTGAACAAGGATCTGCATGAATCCGGCGAATTTGTTTCGGCCGAGGGCTTGTCCTTTCCGGATCAGGCGAAGCTGGTTCGGGCGGGTAATGATGGCGCTCCCATCACAGACGGCGTATTCCCAGAATCCAAAGAGTTTCTTGCGGGCTACTGGATCGTGGATGTCGAGAGCCCCGAGCGAGCATATGCGCTTGCGGCACGGGCATCGGCAGCGCCGGGGCCGGGTGGTAAGCCGTTGAACATGCCGATTGAAGTGCGTCCGGTGATGAGCGCACCGCCACGTGAAATGCTGTAACGAGATACCTGAGATGACGGCGAATTCTTGGCGTGGGACTTCCGAGCACCTGTTGCGCGAACTGGCGCCGCAGGTGCTCGGCGCGGTTATTCGCCGTTTTCACGATTTCTACTCAGCTGAGGATGCGGTCCAGGAGGCGATGATAGCGGCGTTCATGCAGTGGCCACAGGACGGGATCCCCGAGAATCCTCGTGGCTGGCTAATTCAGGTCGCGGCGCGGCGCTTGACCGACCAGTTACGCAGTGAAACCGCCCGCCGGCAGAGGGAAACCGCAGTGCTGGTGAAAGCGGATACGATGTCGCCCGCCCCCGACATCACGCCTGACATGGACCCCGACGACACGCTCATCCTCTTCTTCATGTGCTGCCATCCCGCACTGACTTCGCCGTCGGCCATTGCCCTGACCTTGCGAGCAGTGGGTGGCTTGACCACCGCCGAAATCGCAAATGCATTCCTGGTTCCCGAATCAACGATGGCGCAAAGGATCAGCCGCGCGAAACAGAGCATCAAGGCTTCCGGTATACCATTTCGACTGCCCACTACCCAGGAACGTGCCTTACGGCTGCCGACTGTTCTGCATGTGCTTTACCTGATCTTTAACGAGGGTTACACCAGCAGCATTGGATCGCAGCTGCAGCGCCTCGATCTGGCCCGCGAGGCGATCCGTTTGACTCGTTGTGTTAAGGCCCTGCTTCCGGATTATGCGGAAGTCGCAGGATTGTTGGCGCTCATGTTGTTGACGGATGCCCGACGCGCAGCCCGAACCGGTCCCGATGAGGAATTGATCCCGCTCACGAAGCAGGATCGAACTCTTTGGGACCGATCCGAGATCACGGAAGGCATTGCGCTCCTGACCGCGGCTCTCGGGAAGGGATCGGTGGGCCCCTACCAGCTGCAGGCTGCGGTCGCTGCCGTTCATGATGAAGCCCTTCGAACCGAGGACACCGATTGGCCTCAGATACTTGCTCTTTACGATCTGCTGAAACGTATGTCCGCCAACCCCATGGTATCCCTCAATCACGCAATTGCAGCGGCTATGGTGCACGGTCCCTCCAAGGGTCTGGAACTGCTCACAACGCTCGACGCAGACAGTCGAATTGCCGGGCACCATCGTCTCGACGCAGTTCGCGCCCATCTGCTGGAAATGGCTGGTGACCATCCCGCGGCCATCACACATTACCGGATGGCCGCCGCCCGAACCACCAGTATCCCGGAACGGAATTACCTGATGACGCAAGCTGCCCGGCTTGTCGAGAGCTGAACAAGTGCCGGAAGGCGCTTGTCTCTGCCAGCACAAGGAATAGAGAAAGGAGCGGGAGAATCATGAGTGAAGCAGTCAGAACCGAAACCGCCCATCCGCGGCGCACTGTTCGAAGCGTTGCAGCAGTGTTAGCTGGCATCGTGGTGGATGTGCTTCTCACCATTGGTACCGACCTCGCGCTGCACGCGGCTCGCGTCTTTCCGCCGTGGGGCCAGCCAATGATCCACGCGAACGCGCTCATGTTGCTCGCGACATCCTATCGCCTGGTGTACGGTGTCGCGGGCAGCTATATCACGGCGCGGCTAGCTCCTGATCGGCCCTTGCGGCACGCGTTGGTGGGCGGCCTTGTAGGCCTAATCGCTTGCAGCGTCGGCGCAGTTGTGACGTGGAATGGCGGACCTGCCTTCGGGCCCCACTGGTATCCGCTCGCACTCGTCGCCACCGCGATGCCATGCGCGTGGCTGGGTGGCAAACTTCGCGTTATGCAGTTGGGCGCCTAGCGCTAGCTATCCGCCATCAGAGATCCTTACTTCTGAGTCTGGGATATGGACGCGTGGCGCGACATGTGGAGAACCGAGGAGGCAGCGGCAAAATTGAGAAATCTGGAACAGGTGAAGGATGCGATCACCGGCCACTCAGCACTGTTTGCGGAATCGTTGGGCTCTTTTTCCGATGTCGACCTGCGCACCGAAATGGAAATGTTCGGAGCCAAGGCTAGCCGGGTGTCGTGGTTAGTCTGGATGCTGCTGTGCCACTACGTGGCCTATCGCATGCATTTGTTTCTCTATCTCAAGGCGCGCGGTAGGAAAGAACTGAGCACCTTGAATCTGTGGGCCGGAGTGGATGCGGTGTAACAGAAATGACAGTAATCGATCGAGCGCGTACGGCGGCGACGTTGCGGTGCGAGCGCGATGTGAGCTGTGCCAACCACGCACGCAGACCGGAAGACTGCTTCGTGCGCCGTTGCGGGACCGCACATGAGCCTTGCACGAACAGTCTTCGGAAGTAGGAGTTCCCACGTTTGCTGATACCGAGCAGCTTCTGCTGGCCGCCGGTGGAGTGTTCGCGAGGAACTACTCCCATCCACGCTGTGAAACTCCCGCCCTTGTGGAAGCCCCCTCCGTTCTCGATCGCCGCGACGAGTGCGGTGGCCGTGACTGGTCCGATGCCAGGTATGGCCGAGCCGCCGGCAGGCTTCGTTCTCATGACCGGTCTTCTCGATCACCGCATCGGCCTCGTCAATCCGCACCGACAACTGATCAAGATCCAGCTTCAGTTGGGTCAGCAGGCGCACGGCGCACGGCGCACGGTCGTTCTAACGGGCTACATGGAAGTTAACGAGCGAGCCTTCACCTACCGAGCGAAGATACGCCCAAGCAACAAGGTGGCATAAACTTCGTACATGCCACTGATTGCTCTAAAGAACGAGCACAGCCGATTCCTACTCTTGACAGCGCTCATCTTGTATCTGGTAGCCAGGATTCTTCAGCTCTTTGCAGGCAAGGTACCCAGCCTTCTGATCGTCATCCTGCATGTGATTCCTCCCGCACTTTTCGCTGTGATCCGTGGGGCGCGCATCTACCGTTCACGTGGCATCCTTGTCTTTGCATCTCTTTGAGAGTTTGAGCCTGCGAGCCGGATTTCCGTTTGGTCACTATAGGTTCACGAACCTGATGGGGCCGAAGCTCTTCGATCTGCCGATTCTGCTCGCTCTAGCTTACGTGGGCATGGGTTATCTGTCGTGGATTCTCGCTCTCGTAATCCTGGAGTGCCAATTCAACATGCTTGTTCTTAACCAGCTGCAGACAGGCCGCTCGATATAACGGATCGCTCCTCTGCGGCAAGGATGAACCGTGCTAAGCAAGCGCCCAGGAGGACCATCACGGCGAGCGCATAAAGAGCTTTCTTCGGCCACCCGTTGAACCGGCAAAACCGGCTGACTGTTAGTTGGTCCTAGGCCGCGCCCGTAGTTTCAAGCCACCTCGCGAATACTTGGAAGCTGCATCTCGCGGGCAAAACGTCTCCCGCGATCTATTGACCCTCGCAACTCACCTTGTTGTTCCAGTCCACGAACGCACCGTTGGGGTTGTCCCGCCAGGCCCACACGTGCAGTTCGAAGAATGCGGGTATGCCATATCGGTTCGGACTGCCGACGAACTGGAAGGCTTGGCTTTCGAGCATCGGCGGACTGTTTTTATGGTTTGCCAGCCACGTGGCCGCGTCCACGATGTACTCGACGCCAACCAGTTTCCGCCGATCGCCCACTGGTTCATAAATTAGCGCTTCCGGGTGCGCCGCATCGATCTCTCCGTCGGCCAGGACGGATCGCGCGGTGCAGCAACACAACTCCGCCCCGAAATCGGAGCATGCGCAAAACGAGCATCCACATCGTTGAGTGGTGGAGCGTGCCGACGAAAAAGCGGTTTTTCTTAGTATAGCGGTCGCTAACGCTCAAGCTGCGTCGTTGCCGAACGCGTTGAGTGAGACGAACCATCTGCATTATTTTCAAACTTTCTAGTCAGTCGTTAGGAGGTACGAATGCCCGAAGCCAAAGGAATGTTGGAAGGCTTGATGGATTTTTCTTTCCGCTTGTACGCCACTCCAAGGATGTTGAAATTTCTGTACGCTCTGCACTTGCTCATGGGACTTATCGCCGGGGTTGCCTGGGTCGTGCTGGCGTTCTGGCAGGCACCGGTGCAGGGATTGCTCGCGCTGCTCGCGGCGTTGGTCGGGTATTTTCTCTGGATACTCTACTGTCGCGTCGTCCTCGAAGTACTTGCGGCTGTATTTCGCATGGCCGACGCGATAGCTCCTGAGCGTGGAAGTTCGCAGCAGCAATAGCCCGCGATCGCACGACCTAACGTTGTTCTCGCGAGTCTCTTCGCTCAGCGATCCACTTATCCAAAACCAACTGGTCGTTCGGCTCAATATTGGTGAAGTGGATTCCCATACCGTCGTTCTGTAGAGAATAAACGACCTTGCCCAGAGCTTCGAAGTTCTCACTTCTGTGGGAGATTCTTACCCTGACCTTTGCCCCCGCCGGTAAGGGTTTCAGTGTGTCCACATGGCACCCGAAAAGGCTCAGGTTACTGGTTTGTGCCTTTGTCGGAGTTTCCGACTCCAAATCGGTCAGTTCGATGCTGGCATGGAAGGGATAACGCCGTGCGCGGTGGCGCTCAAGCTGCAAAACATCCTCCAGTCAGCTCTGTGCTGCTTCCCAGTTCAAACTTGAATGAGGCAATTCTAACCCTAAAGGGAGACCATCGCTGTTGTGAATCCCCATGTCGCGACTCACCCACACTAATCAGAGTCCAGCGGGATACGATACGCTCCCTATGATCGACGCGGTCTAGACGCAAGAGAAAGGAGACCGATCAAGCCATTGCTGAAACTTGGATGGCACAGGTAAGGGAACTGTGGAACTGTAGAACATAGCCTGCCGACGACGCCGAAGGGAATCCACCAAGCCTTTCAGCAGTCGCGGTCGCAATTTCGGTTCAAACGAGAACTGCCCGACAAGCCGCGATGCCACTAAACCGCGGTCATGGCGACCTGAGCTTGACGAGAGAGGGGCGCCGGCCTATGGTTTCGTCTAGCGGCGAACTTGAAGCCGAACATTCTGGACTAGAGGTAAGCGAAAGCAAATAAACCGCGGAAGTGAAGATGACGCGCCTGTTCATTCCAATTTCCCCATCCAGACATGTGCCGGGCCCCGAATTTCCGAGGACGCGAGCAAACGCCCCCGCAGGCTAGACCGGGCGCGAAAGGGGAATTTCAATGAGGAGACACGGGCCAAGGCTGGTATCTCTTTTTATTTTCGTTGGGGCACCGCTCATTGCATCGTGTTCGGAGCCCTACCACGAGAAAGACGAACGCTACGTGTTCGTTGCCACCAATATTAACCTCCCATACTGGCAGGAGGCGCAGGCGGGGTTTTTAGACGCGGCCAAGGCGCTCGGAGTAAAAGGCGAACTCGTCGGTCCAACGGGCTACGCCCCGAACGCGGAACTAGGAATGTTCCGTCAGATCGTGGAAGAACACCCCGCCGGAATCTGCCTCTCCGCGGCGCGGCCCGAGATTTTCCAGGCGGCGATTAACGAGGCCATAGCGCAAGGCATACCGGTCATCTGCGTGGATGCGGATGTTCCGAATTCGAAGCGTGTGCTCTACATCGGAACGGATAACTTCAAGGCGGGCAAAGAGAGTCTGAAACAGATGGCGGCGCTCATTCCAGGTAATGGGAGTGTTGTGGTCATCACAATTCCGGGACAGCGAAACCTCGACGACCGAATGGCGGGCGTGGCCGACGCGCTGAAGAATTTTCCTGCCATCAAGCTGACAAAGATACTCGACGACAAAGGAGATCCCCGAAGTGCGTCTGACCAGGTCGCCGAGCTGATACAGAAGAAAGAAAAAATAGACGGAATCATTTGTTTGGAGGCAACAGGGGGGTCTGGCGCCGCCGAAGCGCTGCACCGCTTAGGCCCGGAAGGCACGCTGCGGATTGTGGCGTTCGACGGCGATCCGGAGACACTTGATTGGATCGACCGGGGCGCAATCACGGCGACGATCACGCAAAAGCCCTACGTCATGAGTTACTACGGGCTAAAATTCCTCGACGATCTCCATCACAATGCGGTACACCAATTCAAAGACTGGCGCACCGCCCTGGCGGCGCCAATGCCGACGTTCGTGGATACTGGCACGGTGGTCGTGGACAAGAGTAATCTCAAGCTCTATCGCGAGGCACTCGCCGCACACCCCAAGCCGCTCTAGAGATTAGATTTTCAGTGGGATGGAGGAAGCAAAGAGAACGGCGGACACCTGTTGCTCCCTCGATTTGATTTGTCGGCCAGCGTGCTCGATCTGCCGCATCGGTTTGAAGGGCATTGACCGCAGGTCGGCAACAACGGAAGACGCCTCAGGCTGGGTACGTGCCGGCGATGTAGTTCTCCAGATGTTGGATGGTCTGCTCCTGCTCTGAGATGATCCACTTCACCAGGTCGCCGATCGAGACGATTCCCACCAGGTTCTTATCTTCCATGACCGGGAGATGCCGTATACGGTGACTGGTCATGATGGTCATGCACTCGTCCAGAGTGTGCTTTGGCGTCACGAAAACTACCGGGCTGGTCATGATCTCCTTAACCTGGGTCTCCTTCGACTAGCCACTTCCGAATCAGCCAGTTTAATCATTATTGGTGGGAGGGGAATTCTCAGCAAGAAATCCGTGATTGCCTCTTGAAATTCAACTGGCTCTTTTCTCATACGTTTTTCATCGGGATTCACAGGAAGCCTGCGTGCATCGCCATGACGAGCGTGTGACGCGATTGGTCGCAGAGCGCGTCTTTTGGGTTCCATAGAAGAGAATCCCCGTGAGAAGGGCACGCGACTCATTCGGTCTTCTGTTGACCGCCTTGTTCTTCTATCATGCGCTGAGTATGCGCCTCACTTATTTTGCAAGCTCGGGAAGAATTTGGGGCAGAATGCCGTGGGAAGCACGGCTGCAATTCTTGCAAGCCGTGTTTTTTACGTTTTCCGGCGTCGGATTCTTGCTCGACTTGGCCAATCCGAGGCCCGGCCGGATCGCACACATCGTTTTCTTGGTTTTCATGGGTGGCGCGATCGGTGTTGCCTACGGCTTTTGCTTCATGCGGGCGCCTAAGCTTCTACCGGTCGTGGTAGTTGTACATGTGGTTCTGGCTCTCGTACTTACCCCTCATCTGGGATCGCTCGCCGTGGACTGGGCCCAGGTCGCTAGCACCGCAGCTGGGGTTGATGTTATCGGGTGCCTCTTTGCCATCTTACTCGGGTATGTTTTCTTCGTTCGATTCGTCAGAAAGCAAGGTCTGCGCTATTTTCGAATCCAGACGGAGATTGAGCTTGCCGAACAGATACACCGCAGCCTGGTGCCTGCGATCGTTCGGCACGCCTCACGGGACGAATTCTATGGGGTGTCAGCTCCCAGCGGGGAAATGGGTGGCGACCTGGTTGATTTGGTGCAAGACGGCGACAAATGGATTGCTTATCTGGCAGATGTTTCCGGCCACGGCGTGCCGTCCGGCGTATTGATGGCCATGGTCAAGAGCGCCGTGCGCATGAGGCTCGCCACTTCATCCGAACCGCAGGTGCTCTTCGAAGATTTGAACCGCGTCATCTTCGAATTGATTGCGGCGGAGATGTTTGTGACGCTGGCCTTCGTGTCGCTAGGGAAGTCGAATGATCTCCATTTCGCGACTGCGGGTCACCTGCCCATTCTCCACTTCCGCAGCGCCACTGGATCGGTCTGCGAACTTTCCACTCCCAATCCACCCATTGGAATCTTCAAAGAGCAGAAGTTCGCGAGTTCTCACGTGGAATTCTCAAGCGGTGATATCGCGGTTCTCTTGACGGACGGGCTGACCGAAGCCGCAAATGAGAACGAGGAAGAGTACGGGCTCGAAAGAGTCAAACAACAGGTGACGAAGCATTCCGAAGAGTCGCTGAAGGTTCTTTGCGAAACGCTTCTGGGTGAGGCGAGGAAGTTCGGAAAACAAATGGATGACCAGAGTGTGCTATTGGTGAGGCGTCTTTGAGCACGCTAATTTGGTTTTCCTTGAAACCGCGCTTGACCGGACGATGGTTCGACGAACACCATCAATCAGACATCGATCATATGTAACGCGCTAGTGTTGACCGAACCGAGCAGTTCCCAGATGGTTGGCAACCGTTCGGCTAAGTTGGTCCCCAGTTGGAGAAGGTATCTCCCACGGCTGATGGCCGCGATGAAAACGTAGTACAGACGTAGTATCAGTTGTGGCGAACGGCGGCAAAAAGCGAATAAACAGTGAAGGAAAACTGAGGAAGTGACACTCCGGATTTCACTGCAATTCACTAGCTTTCCTCGGTTTAACTTAGCTCCGGCGAATTGTGATTAAGATGTTCTGCTGGCTGTTAACCGAGAGGCTGTAGGTTCGAATCCTACCCGGGGAGCCAAATCCTCTGCTTCAAGTATTTACGGACAGCTTTCTATGCATGTTTCCGCTATTTTCAGAACGTAGTAAAAACGTAGTAGCAGCTGTAGCGTTACAGAGTCGGGCACACTACCCAAAATAGCGAAAAGCCCAGTATCTTGAGAGAAGTAGCCAACGAAATTAGGGGGACCATTCGGTTTGGAGTCGAAGGGTCGGCATTGACTGATGTACTGCGATTTAGAGTGTTTCCCGATATCACCCAACAACTCTCAATCCGCAGCCCGGAGCGGCACGTTCGCGCCGCAGTCTCGCCAGAAGATGCTTTACAAGAAGGGGTCTAGCTCTTTCAACAGATTGTGATAGAAGATTGCCGCTCAGTGTGCGATGAGCTCTCTTCGCACATGTTAGGGAACACATCCATGGCTCCGACCGCAATCAGGATCGTTATCGTTTTGGCCTGTACCCTTGTGCTTTCAATCGCAGGGATTATCTTAATTGTGACCGGAGTTCACGGGTCGAAGGTAATCGCATTGATCGGAGGCTTCCTTCTCTTACCCACTGTAATACTCTCGCGACTGGGTGTGCCTGTCAGAATACCCTTGCTGCATTCTATGAGCACAGTATCCATGCTTGTCTTTGTAGTGTTGCAGAGCGGCTATTACTACGCACTATTTCAGCTCATTTATTATGTAACCGAGCGTAGCCGCCGGAAGGCACCGACGTAGAATCTCTGGTTTGAAAAAGTCAACGTGAATTTATCGTTGCTTAAGTTCCGCAATCCGTTTGGTGTAGAGTTCCTTTAGGCAGTCCACCCACCACTTATAGATGGTGCATTCCTTCTCGCGCTGGGCCAGCCACTCGCGTTGTTGGCCTTGAAGCTCTGGCTTCTTGTCCAGTGGGAGCTGTTTCAGAACCGTGCGGTAAGCCTGCCCCAGCTGGACGTCCAGGGCCGCTACGCTCGGCGAGTAGCAGATAGCGCGATCCAATTCTTTCGTAGCTCCGGCGCAGTCGTAGCTGGTCGGAAACGGGCCATCGACTTTCATGTGGTCCAGCACGAATTTCTTGCCGTCCCACTTATACCAAACGACCAATGGAGCTTCGCGGTCTGAAGAATCGCGCCAGCGGGCCACCAGTTCGCCGTTTTGGACAGCGAGCCCATAGTTTGGATTGCCGAAGACCGGAATCTCCCAACGGTTCCGATTAGAAAAAGGAGGGTCGCCTCTCGCGTCAAGAAACGGAAGCTGGACAACTTTGCCGTCAACGTCACGTTTGTACACGGCATGAATGTCCGGCCCGGCAGTTCCCGTCATGCAGGTGGAGGCAACGACTATGGCTTCCTGCTGGCCATCCCCGGTAAAGTCGAAGTATTCCAAGTGGTCAATGTGGATGTCGTCGAGATGTTCGCATTCGTCTACACCGGACTGACCGTTGATGACACTTTTGATCTCAGCTTCCTTGATTTTCGTTGCAGAATCCTGCTGTCGGACGTTCTCTACGATGCCATGCCCGCCGAACAGAATCGTAGTAATGCCTAGCACCGGGATACCAAATCGCATAGTTTCCCTCCAAGTGTTCGCGCGGCGCATCATACGTATTGCAGTGCGTGAAACCAAATGGCCCGGATATCTCGCCTTCACTTTCTGCGCATGCAATCCGAACCGAGCAATCCGTGTTCTTGAAATCCTGCACTACGCCCTGCTTCCATTTGCACTCCCGATGAGCCTTTTCGCGGCTCGGTGCATGTTGATCCACAGTAGTCCCTAAGCCGGCTTCTGGCCGGAACAGCGTCTGGTTGGCTCGTGATCCGGACAAAGAAAATGACCTGAATGAGAAAGCGAAGAACGCGGCGGTTGCAAGTTCGCTTCCGGTCTCTTGCCAGGCACCGAGCGGACTCGGGACAACTGTAATATCTTTTACTCTAGCCCTATACTGCTGCAAATGTCGCGCAGTCTGCTGTGGCTTGAGGAACAGAATTTCAGGGATTCGGTTGCTCTGCGTGCAACTTGTGGATCGCGCCTTCCGGTGCACTTGCTGACAAATCACTTGATGAAATGGAGGCGGAACTGGGAGACTGAGCGTGACTAGGCTTTGCTGCCCACATCTGTTCTGACCATCCAAAAACTACAATTCCGAAATTGCTGTCATTTAGAGGTCTGTCTTTCGAATCCCGTCCTTGCTCTTTTGGTCGGGAACACCACATCGGTTCTCGTCTCCTAGTGATCATCACGCCTGACATGCCACTTGTGGTTCGTCGACTGGCGTAAGAGTTCGAAAATGACGGTTGGGAATTGCTGCTTTAACTGTGGTGCCGCCGCGACCCGTTGCAATCTCCAGGCGGCCGCCGAGTTGCTTAACCCTCTCTCTCATCCCTGTTATGCCAATGCCGACCGTCCTCGTTCGCGGCGCATGGTCCAATACTCCCTCCGGTATTCCGTGACCTTCGTCACTGACCGCTACGATAACTGCATCGAGATTCTGCTCAATCTTTACGTTGGCCTCGCTGACGCCCGAATGAAGATGAACGTTTGTGAGACTGGCCTGAATGATGCGAAAGATCGCAAGTTCGGCTTCTTCCGATAGCCGACGCAAGTCTTCGGGTATTTCCAATTCGACATGCAAACCGTTGCGCTGGTTAATTCCGCTCACATAGGATCGGATTGCGGCGTTCAAACCACATTCGTCCAGCATGGGCGGGTGAAGCAGATAGGAAAGTGTCCGGAGTTCGTCTGAAATGCTTCGAGCGAGGGCTATGGACTTTGAGAGAATCTCGTCGAATTCGCGGCCCCGCGAAGAAATCGCGGTTTTTACCCTCGACAAGTTCATCTCCAGGACGGCAAGTTCCTGCCCCGTGCTGTCGTGCAGCTCGCGAGCAATGCGACGGCGCTCCTCGTCTTGAGACTGATACAGCAGCCTGGAAAACTCCCGTAGCTCTTCCTCGTTCCGGTGAGATTCGATCGCAATTGCCGCCATATGGATAACCTGTTCCATCAGTTCCAGGTCGCGTTCGCCTAGCGGCTGAGGCGTTGGATAAAACAACAGCAGCGTTCCCAAAATTTTGCTGTCTCTCGACAAAATAGGCGCGGACCAAGCTGCTTGAACACCTTGACTAAGCGCCAAGTCCCAGCAGGCTGCAAACGAGGGATCGCTCGTCATGTCGGCAACCGGGATGGGTTTTCCCTGGTGTCCGGAAATGCTGTGGAAACTGGCGTAAGAGGACACTCTCATACCGTGGAATGCTTCATTCCAGATCTGGGGCGCTTTCGGGCCGGCCGCAAGCCGGAGATGCCCATCGCCATCTGGCAAAAGAACTGTCGGGATCACTCCAGGTGACTTAGCGTCGATGAAGTTGCAGAGTTCATTCAAAACTTCCACCATCGGCGCACCCTGGGAGAGCATTTTGAGCACGTGGGTTTCGGATGTCGGTCGCTGCGAAAGAGCTTGAGGCATCTTCGTTCTCCTTCCTCTTTAAAGATTGGGGACAGGACACGTTTTCTTGCCAAGGCATTTATATTTGCCGTATCGGGATCAGAGTGGCATAGCGTACAGGCATGGATCTGGGAAATCTGTCCAATTCGAGACACTGCATTGCCGCGTCTGAAAACGACTTCCTGGCGGGCCAGCTTCCTCCAACTTGTTCAGTGTGCATTTTCGAACATCTTCCTCTGAATAGCGCCGGCATACTGCATGAGTGCCCGGAATTCCAAGATGGAATTCTTGAGCCTGGAGGCAGTACACATGCATCGCAGCTATCGATTTCTTTTCAGTGCTTTGTTTCTAACCGCAGCCCTTGCCATACCATCGGCGATGACCGCTACGCCGAGACACCAAGATAACGGACGTCAGGAAGAGCATCACCGTGACGACGACCACAACCGCGTCTATGACCGCGATCACAAGGACTATCACAACTGGGATGACAACGAAAATCGCGCCTGGGGGCAGTTCCTGACGGAAAACCACAGGGAATCCCACGAATACGCGAAGTCGAACAAGAAGGAGCAGTCCAAATACTGGAATTGGCGCCACAGTCATCCGGATCACGACGGACGGTAGGTAGGATCCACCGGTTTATTCCACTTCTGCTCGTCGTCGGCCCCATTCTCCTCGTTTGAGATTTTGTGACAGGGAGAATGATCAGCGATAAAAGGCGGGTACTACACTCAGGACGCGCTATGGCCGTTGACCCTTCGTTGCTGGATCATCGCTCCGCTAAGTGCGAGGAGTAACATAATTTGTTGATCCAGCTGCGAATGTGGGAAAAAAGTAGGAGGCGGTTGATATGGACAAAACGACGTTCCTCATTGTTTTGAGCGTTATTCTCATTGCGGCTGTAGGCATTGCTGCAGTGATTTTTCTCAAAAAGCGCAAAACAGAAAAACTGTGCACTCGATTCGGACCTGAATATGCCCGCGTCGTCCAGGAAAGCGGGGGCCGACGGCAAGGGGAAGCCGGGCTGCAAGAGCGGGAAAAACGCGTCGAGGGTTTCGCAATCCGTCCGCTCGCGCGAACCGACCGGGAGCGCTATATCGCATCATGGCGCAAGGTTCAGGCACAGTTTGTTGATGACCCCAAAAGTTCCGTAAGCGAGGCCGACCGACTGCTCGGCGACGTGATGTCCACCCGCGGTTATTCCATAAGCGATTTTGAACAGCGCTCGGCGGATATCTCCGTGAACCATCCTCTGGTTGTGGAAAATTACCGGGCCGCTCATGAAATCGCGGTCCGCCATGCGAGTGGCCAGGCCAGCACAGAAGACTTACGCCAGGCAATGATCCACCACCGGACTCTTTTTGATGAGCTAGTCGCTGAGCCAGAGATGGCTCGCGCGAAGGCAGCATCGTAAACCTCAGTTCCGGGGTGTTAGGTCGTCGCTCGTGCAAAATACAAGAGAGGAGGCAATCCAGTGGACGAGGCAAATAAAATAAAAGAAGTAAAGACGAATGTAGGGCTGACGACTGTGACTTCGTCCGGTGTCGGTGCGCGACCGGAGGTGCGAACCGTCGCTGCTTCAACCTTCGGCGTTGGCTGCGCTTCATCCGCTGGAGCCGCAACCGCCCCGGCTATTGACGAGCAGGCGGGGGCGCTCTTTTCACCCGAAGAAGCAAAGGATTTTCGCGCGCGGTGGGATGCGATCCAAGTGAGTTTTGTTGACGAGCCTCGGCAGGTGGTGGAGCAGGCAGATAGTCTTGTCGCAGTGGCGATGAAGCGCCTGGCTGAAATGTTCGCAGCTGAAAGAACGAAACTCGAGGGCCAATGGGATCGCGGTGATAATGTCTCGACCGAGGATCTCCGACTTGCACTGCGCCGCTATAGAACTTTTTTCGGCCGACTTCTCTCGGTATAAGGAAGCCGGAGCCGCTAAACACGGACAATGGAAGTAGGCGTGGTTGAGAACTTTCGGAGTATCGAAAAAATCGCGCGTTTATTGGATTGAAGAACTTTAGCTTCGGGGAAACAGTTGTGTAGAACGGAGATGTTCTCGCGACTGGTGGGTGATTCCCGATCCAGGGAGCGGCAGATGTCCGATGAGAAAGAGAGCCGTATTGGAAGGCGCGTTCGCTTTCGTGCTGATTTTTACACCACACGAATTACGCCTCCGAGAGATTGGACAGGCACGATAGAGGATGAAAGACGGTCTTCTTCGGGACAGGGTGTTACGTCGTACATCGTGCTTCTCGATGAGCCTTTCAGGTCACAGGAACAAGACCCGCGAGTGGATGCGACCGAAGATGAGATGGAACCGTCCTGAATGCTCCATATAAATTGCTTCGAGGCGATCCGCGCATATGCTGAAAGACGCACCGGGAACGCTCTGCCGCGACTTCGTTGACCGTCGCTAAAACTTCGTTGGAGTGAGCGCCTTTTGAAAGTTGGCACAGGTGGAGGCTGCGAACTCTTTGTCCCGCTCGGCTTCGTAAATCTGCTTCATTCGCTCAAATGTCTTGTCAACAAGGGCGCCAGCAGTCTTGAACACCCAATGACACTCACAGCCAGACGCCTAACCTGACGACAAAGTTTGGGATGGGTTATGCTTGCGCGTTATCGCCACAAAACCAAGTCCAACTAAGCTTTGCTGTCCGGTCAGAACGATGTGGAACATCAGACTAAAATCTGGAGCGATGTGACATTCTCTCGGCGGTATCTGGGTGCACTCCTGTCTGTTGGCAGGAAGGGAAGCGCGATGAAACTGTCCTGAACTGGACAGACATTCGCCCTGAGCATCGCTATGATCATGCTTGAGTTCGATGGAACGCGTGGCATCCATGTCCTTTGCGGAGTGACTGCACACGATCGTCCAGGCGGACCTTGTAGTTGAACTCCTGGAAGCTGCCCTTAGCCGACAAGTTCCATTGAAATGCCTCTTGCTAACTTCGAGAGGAGTTGCCATGTCGTTCTGTCTGATAGGTTTTGCGATCATGATAGGTGGGCTGATATATGGAGCCTACCCGGTGCATACGCCCGTACACTGGATCGCAGTGGGTGCGGTCGTGCTCCTGGGAATTGGGATCGTGACGGGAGTGAAGACGACGCGGCAGAAAGATCCAGTGGGATAACATTCCTGTAGAGTCTGCCTCTCCTATGCTCCTTGTGAGCAGCTCTCTCCCATCAGAAACTTCAAGGCCACTCTGTCCTCCGAAGGCGATGGGCGCGAGTGTTGTAGAGGTTCACTTCCAACCCGAATCATGGCGAGAAAACATCCGGCTGGCAAAAGTGATCGAAACGGCGAAGAAAACGACCTTTTGAAGAGAGCATTCGTGATCTTGGGACCCGGATTGATCACCGGGGCGGCCGACGATGATCCGTCGGGAATTTCGACCTATTCCGTTGCTGGGGCAGCCTACGGACCTGGGTTTCAACGCAGCAAAAATGTTGTTCTGGTCGGCGGTAATCAATGGCCTTCTCGCGCCGCCTCTGATCCTGCTTGAGACGGACCATTGCGCGATCATTGTTAATCGCAGTTGGTAGGGTGCCAATCGCGAGCGCGCAGCAGAGCGCGGGCCAGCCGTTTCGCGTTGGAGTTGAAAAGCTGGTCGATCAGGTAGTCCTCGGCCCGGAGTCATGTTGAGCAGCAAAGGCAAACAAATCCTGCGAAATCGAATGCGAATCGTTATTCGGGATCTACAAACCGAGAAACGCGTCTTCGCGTGGACCGGTCTTTCAGGCTGTGGCCGATCTGCCTCTGAAGAAATGCAGGAGCAGCATCACTATCCCGATTACCAGCACCACGTGAATGAGGCCGCTGGAAACGTGAAAGGCCAAGAACCCAAGCAACCAAAGAACAATCAGGACCGCAGCAATTATTCCAAGCATGTCTCTAACTCCTTTTACCTCTGAGCGCGCAACGATCAGAAATACATTTGTCGCGCAGCGCACTAATGCCAACCTCTTGTTGGATCTGCGCTTGTGCTCACAAGCTTGCCAGAGTAGAGATTTTGAATCTGTTCAATATGAGTCACATCCTCAAATTCCCATACGTGCAAAGTTGTAGATTACTCGTGCAAGACAACACTCAAGAGAGAAGTATTGATCTGAAGCCCGCCGTTGTACTTGATGAATCCGAGCTTTCTGAATTTGTTCATGAAAAAATTGACCCGGGAACGGGTTGTGCCGATCATTTCCGCCAGCGTTTCTTGCGACATTTTAGGGAGTACTCCGTGGGGCTGGTCTTCCTTGCCATAACGGGCCAGCAATAGAAGAATGCGGGCGAGTCGCTTCTCGCTCGAGTTGAAGAGCTGATCGACCAGGTCCTCCTCGATTCGAATGTTCCGTTCCAGCATGAATTTGATGAACCGGTCAGAGAGGGCATGCTGCTCGTGAAGCACTTTGAACATTTCATCCTTTTCAATGACGAGCACGGTGCTTGGCGTTATCGCGGTAGCGGTGCCCATGCGAAAGCGCTGACCTGCCAGACAGCCTTCACCAAAGAAGTCGCCCGGCCCCAGAATGGCGACGACTGCCTCTTTGCCGAGTTCATTGACGACGGTTAGCTTCGCACCGCCCTTTTGTAAGTACATTACGCTCCGAGCGGCATCCCCTTGAGAATAGACGATCTCTGCTTTTTTAAACTCTTGAACTCTCTTCGCCACGCTGGCCGAATCGAGAAAAGCCTGGGCATCGAAAGCGTCTTTTTTCTTCGATTTCATCGCCGGACAAACTCACGAATGCTCACAGCATCACACCCCTCCTCACACTATTCTACCGAAATTTAGTAATCCCAAGCTGTTCAATTTGAATATTGACCTAATCCCGAAGAGGGACACTGTCGAAAGCGTTTTCAGAATCGAATGACGGCAAGTTCGTGCTTCAGCTCCGGCCGGTAGCTACTGTTCAAATTTTTGAACGGTGAGCTGATTGTGTCGGTCCTTCGTGAACCTGCAGCATTTCTTAGCCGCGAGTTGTCTTAGGATTGGCCAAACGGGCAATTTCGAACCTGTATAAAATTGAACAGACTCTCATTCCTCGCCTAAGTCAGTATCGACGTGAAAGGGTTCGCGTATCCGACTTCCTCCACCTTCGGGTAGACCGCATCGGTGATTCTGGATATGGCGTTCACGTCACGTCTGACACAGGGCGAAGCCCACTCTAATCGTGTGCGCTCGGATGGCACGCCTTCCCACAGAAGCCGCCCGCTTCGCGCCCTTTTCGTACATCGCGACGCGGACGCGATTGATGCGTGTGTGCAGGAGCTCGAGAAAGCGCAATTCACGGTCAGCTCCGATTGTGTTTTGAACCTGGCACAGTGCGGGCAACAGCTCCGGTCCAAGTCGTATGACGTCATCATCGTTGAGTACACCGGTTCGCACGGCAAGGGATCGCAGGTGTTGCAACTTCTTCATCAGCCCCTCCAGGAGATCGCGCTTATTTTTCTGACGCCCGGACTTGGAAGCAAATCTCTCTTGGAGCTGACCGCTGAAGGCTCTTTCGAGTACGTTGAACGAGAACATATCGCTCAGCTGCCGATGGTGGTTCGTCGGGCGCTCAATCACAAGGAACTCCGGGAAGAACTGGCGGAGGCGAAAAAAGCATTGCAGCATTCGCAATCACTTTATCGGGCGCTCGAGGACAATCCCACGTACGGAATCTGCCGGTGTGATGCCGAGGGAAAATTGCTCGACGTGAATCAGACGCTGGTCACGATGCTCGGCTATGCGTCCAAAGAGCAACTGCTTGCGGCGAATCAAGAGTCCGAGATCATTCCTAATTTCAGTAATAGTCCTCTCTTTGCGGGTCGTATCCCTGAGACCAAGCGAATCGAGCCGGTTGAGATGGAGTGGAAGCGGAAAGACGGGACGACACTGAAGGTGAGGCTAAGCGGGCGCGGTGTGTATGACGATCATGGCAACTTTGCAGGCCATGAAATTATCGTCGTGGATGTCACTGAGCAGCGGACGCTTGAGGATCAACTGCGCCATCAGGCATTGACCGATTCGCTGACCGGCCTAGCCAATCATCGCCGGCTGTTCGAGGTGTTGCACGCGGAGATCTGCCGAACCAAGCGCTCCGGTCGTGAGTTTTCTTTACTTCTGCTGGACCTCGATGGCTTGAAGTCGATCAACGATCGGTTTGGACATCCGGTGGGAAGCCGGGCGCTCTGCAGGCTGGCAGAGATTGTTGCGGACTGTTGCCGGTCCGTGGACACCGCGGCTCGCCACGGCGGGGATGAATTTGCCCTGGTTCTACCAGAAACAGGCGCAACTGCCGCCGCATTGGTGGGGCAGCGGATTTGCGATCTCCTGGCGAAAGATACCGAAAAACCGCCGCTCTCGGTGAGTATTGGTGTAGCCGGTTATCCACAAGATGCCGACACCATCGGAACTCTTCTCTATGCTGCGGACAGGGCTCTTTATGCGATGAAAGCCAAGAAGCTGGAATCCCCTCTCTCGGCTCATTCGCCTTACTCGTTCTCGGAGGATTCGAACGCTGAGTTTCACGAGAGTCGAGAATGATCTAGGCACGCTTGAAAAGGGGAAAGCTTACATGGATGAGTCTGAATTCCGGTCACTGGCAAAGTGGCAAATTTCTGTGTCGCCGCACTGTTCCGAAAACAGAATTCAATACTTGCTGAAAACGGAGGAGCAGATTCTTCAGTCGATTTCTGCTCGAGCGCCAATTTCGAAAATTCTGAACGATATCTGTGACGCTCTTGATTGTGAGATAGGGAATATGGTTTCCCTGATCTCCGTGCCAGACGATAACGCAATTAGCGGCGTTGAAGTTTTGCATAGCGCACTGCTCTTTGGTCTGTATCGCTTCTTTGCCGTAGTCATCGTTGCTGAGAATAATGGCGAAGAGCTTGGTTCTTTGGAGATGTACTGTAGTGTCTCGCGCAACCCCACCCCACGTGAGTTTCAGCTGATTGAGCGGGCAGTTTGCCTGGCGGAAATCGCAATCAAACGTTACCGGGAGACGGGCGACCGCGGCAATTGTCGCATCCACGGAATTCGGTCAGCACGAGGTTATGTGCCGGAAACGCCGACTTCGATGAACTGACGGTCAAAACACGCCGGAAAAATCCCTCCGCGATCTCTTCGTTCAGCAAACGCTCCCGATTCTTGCTGAACACCGCATGATTCCAGACTTCCTCATCCATTTCCATCCGCACAATCCACCGGCAGAATAGAGAGCTGCTTAGCTAAAGTTGCAGCGAAATGCGAGTTTTAAGAAACCCACCAGCGGACAACCTGGCTTCAAGGAAAGCGTCGACGTCGGGAAAGCGAGTCGGGAAATACTCCTCCTTGAGCATTTTTTGTGAGATCGTAACAAGTCTCTGTGTGGCTGGTCGTCCTTACGTTAGCGGGCGAGAGCAACATACGTCCCTGGCATCGGTTGTTTAGATGACTCCATTGCATCCACTTCCGCGCTCCCCAATCGTAATGGCTTTTTCTGCTGCTCGGGATCGGTTTCCCTGCGGACGCTCGCGAGAAAGTCGCTTAATCTGAACATTAGGCAGGCTCGCATGCGTACCTGACTGCCACAATGGGAAAATTAATGTGACGGTTTGGCGTTGTGCTTCTGCGAAGCCTTCGCCGCCAACAAACGTCGCACCAATACCTGAAGCGAGGAGAAGTAAGCTGGTCACGGACCAGCTTACTAATCCAAGTTGCTTCTGGAGTTAGAGGCGGATAGGTTGGCGAAACCAGTCAAGAAATGATGCCAAGAGTTTCGACCACTTGGCGAAAATATGCGATTGCGTCCTGATCGAATCGATGAGCACCCACACGCCACAACCCACAGCTACCGCGCAGAACACCAGTCCCAGGTAGCCGCAAATGAACCGGACAAAATGAGTGATGGGTCCCGGCACACTCATGTGCAGGGCCAGAACGAACAAGACACTTCCAGCCAACCCGGCGGAGATGATGGCCGTCCACCACAATTGCCACGAAAAATGTTTGGACCACCAACGCTTGAAAACACGATTCCAACGGAGCATCGGCATGGAGTCAGAACGCGCCATGTCTGGAGCTTTGTTGCTGGCTTCCCAGTTACGCAGCTGGAAAGCTTCAGAATTGTCCGCTTCCACTCGCAAAATCATTTCCTTGTAAATATCCACGTCCCAGCCTCCGTCGACGCGAAAACGGAGCGCGTTATTCGATTCGTTGACGACCAGTCCACGGAGGGGAACTAGCGATTCCCCAGCTTCGATTTGCAGAACTACCTGGCGACCCAACCAATCCGAGTAGGTTTTTGACATATATGCGGCCACACTCCCCCGCCCCGACACAATCGCAAAGGAGGCAATGGAGTGTCTGTCCAAAAGCGAACACTTTACATTGAGAAGCGAACTGTGGACGTGCAACTCACAGTTGTAGTGGATGAAACCAAGTTTCCTGAACTTACTCATGAAAAAGTTGGCGCGGCTGCGAGTGCCCGCACCAATTCCGCCGACAAGCCGGTTACGGCCATGTGACACGACCGAGGTAATCTCTTTCAAGGTCTGCGGTTGCTTGGCTCTGATTTGTTTGGTTCGGTTGGACCAGCCTAGGGCAATCAGCGGAATAGTGTTCTGCTCGTTTCACTTACGTCATTCGTGGATGGTCCTGGGGGGCAATGGCGAAATTCCATGGGAGCCGTGCAGCGCTTTCTGCGTTCCAGGCTGCACCTAGAAAGACGATCATCGCAGACAGCTCCATCCAGGCCATCAAGCCGATCGCCGCGGCAAGTCCCCCGAACACAAGTCCATAGTTCATCTTCCGGACGTAAATCCCAAAGAGCAAATTGACGCCCCACCACAGAATCGTGGCAGCAGCCGCTCCAGGTAGAGCGGAGCGCCAAGTTGTTGTGCCCGGCCGCGCGAGGCGATAAATCAAGGCCAGGACGAGCATCGCCAAGATCATCCCCAAGACGGGAAGAATGACGTACCAGAGACTGCGAATCAGCGGGGACGCGTCAAATCTGGGAGTTATCCAATGGCGTATTGGCCGGCCAAACACAGCCAAGGCGACGGCCACGAGCCATACCACAATCGTCACGGAGAACAGAAGCAAACCACGAAGCTGCCGCGCGAGAAAAGAAAGTGTGCCGTGGTCATCATAAATTAGCTCGATGCCTTTGATGATGAGCTTCATCACCTGCGAGCCCACTAGCAGTGTTCCAACCCAGCCGATAACCGCCAGATACCAGGCGTTCACCTCCTGGCGTAACACGTAAGCGGACATGAGTTGCCAACTACCGGGGGGCAGAATCGCCGAAATCCGTACGGCGAGATCCTGACCGCCTTCCCCTTCCAAGGAATTCTTCATAAGACCCAGCGCAGTCAGCAGGACCGCAAAGAACGCCAAGAACATATTGAAAGCCACCGCCTGCGAAACCATACCGCATCGCGGAATGACTCTGGACAGCGCTCGAAATAGTTTCTTGGTAAGAGCAACTAGCGCCATTTCGGGATTATACTGTGCGCTCCCGAACTGTGCAGTGCGGCACTCACGGAATACTGAAGCGGCGGAACGCCCAAAGTCCTCCCAGATCCTGATTGATAAGGAGGAAACTTAACTCGTCGGCTGACGCTCACGTCGGCGACAAGGTGGAATTCGAATGACGCGGAGTTCGACTCGTCGACGGCCAGAAGGCGTCCCTGCGTGCAGGTGAAAACGCGAAAGCTGATGGTCGTATTGGAGCGATGATCGCTGGGATTGTTTCGAGAGGGTCTGACCTCCGCTGGGGGGATCGCGCCGTAGCCGCAAGATTAGGAGCGCTTTCTCATGACTCTCGAATCTTCCAGTCGCATCGGACTAGGCCTCGCGATGACAATCGCGGTGAACGCAGTCCCGCCAATCATCGCCAAGGAAAAACGAAGGACGAGGCACCGGAAAGCGCCAGCGTCGGTAGAGAAAACCAATGGGCAACCCTTTTGGATTGCGCTTCGCGCTTTGCCTTTTCCCGCTCTTACTGCTTCGCCGCAGCGGCTGCCGCGATTGTGTATTTCCCGGTGCAGGTGTACTCCAACCCGCCATCGGCGGTGCCGGTGGTCTTGCAGGTGCCCGACCCTTTAATACCCTTCACTTCCCGGTGCCGCCTGAGGTGCAAAGTCCATCCGTGGTCGTGGCCCTTTTCCCAGCTCCGCTTCTCCAGGCCACACTGTTGGTCTGCCCATTCGCCTTGGTTTTTATTGCAAGTTGGAGCGTTCCAAGCAGCCCGAAACGTGACCATCCTGTCGGAATAAGAGGTTAGACCTGGGGAAAATGAATCTTCAGTTTATAGCAGATGCAGAGAAGCAAGATCGCGTCCAGTCTGGAAAAAATGAGGCCGGCGGGATGATATCGTCCGTTTTTCGGGCGCGAAAAGACGTGAGTAACGGCGCCGCCGAGGATCGATCCAATGATGCCGAGCACGATCGTCCAGAACGTCGTTAAGTGCACGTGCATCACCGATTTCGCGATGACAGCCGAGATTAGCCCAATGAGGATATACCAGAATAAGTGAAACATACTTTCCCGTCCATCCTTTGCCTTCAGAACTTCGTCGAGCGTAACCCCAAAGGCCAATTTCGTGGCATATGATTTGCTCGGCAGTTTACCGCCCAAGTCCGATTAAATCGGCTTCTCCCAGAACGAGTTGCCTGTTTCGCCTAATTGATCGACGGACTATCTCGCGGCTTCTTTCGAGACGCGGAATTTCGCAAAATCGTAGCAGCGGACCTCAACTGCGGTCAGCACTGCAATCCGACGAACGAACCAGCTTACTTCACGACCGCCTACTTTCATCGTCCTGAGGAGTTTAGCCGCCGGGGTTGGCGACGGATTCGACGAAGTCCAGGTACTCTCAGCGGAGGGCCCCGCATGGAGTACAGTTCTGTTCCGTGAGACTCGGAGTGGTCGCCCGCTACCTTCAGGCCTCCCTTTGGGATTAGAATCAGAGCTTGCTGGGGATGTTCTAAATGCGGCTTGAGCGCCACCGCGCACGGCGTCATCCCTTCCATGCCAGCATCGAACTGACCGATCTGGAGTCGGAAACTCAGACTAAGGCGCAAACCGGTGACCTGAGCCTGTTCGGGTGCCGTGTGGACGCGCTGAACCCCTTACCGGCGGAGACAAAGGTTAGGATAAAGATCTCGAACAGAAGTGAAAACTTCGAAGCTCTGGGTAAGGTCGTTTATTCTCGACAGAACGAGGGATGGGCATCCACTTCACTAATATTGAGCCGAACTGCCAGTTGGTTTTGGATAAGTGGGTCGCTGAGCGAAGAGACCTGCAAGAACAACGTTAGGGTCAAGTGCTTCAATTTTGAATCCGATCCCGAAACGGCTGATGAGCCAAGGTTGGCAAACGCTTCGATACAAACGAGTCGTCGAGACGGCAGATGTAAACTTAAAATATCGAAGCGAGGCAGCACATTTCGGCAAATGTGATGACATTCCACGCGGAGTTCGGGAGACTGCCAACCCCAATTAATAAGCACTTCTAAATGAAATCATTCGTGATTCGTTGCGGAACGCCTGACTGCTATTTCTCCCAATACGCTCCTTGTCGTACCGCGTACCTGTCGATTCGAATTGTCATCTTGCGAATCTCCTCTTTGTCAGTTTCATTGAACTGCTCCGATTTGAGAGCCGCCATCAAACACTTGCTCAGGACGATCAATTCTTTGCTCGTCAACGGCATCGGCAATTCTTGTTGCTGAAATTCCATTCCCGGCTCCTCCCTCCAAGCACCATGGGCGCGATACGGCGCCATCGTACGACTGGACGTCGCTCACGGTAACCACAGTCATCAGGTCAACTTGAATCACGAACGAGTCGCGGCTTCATTCTGGCGTCGAACAATGTCCGAATCTCATCCCCTTCGATTCTTTTCTTCTGTTCCAACAGGTCCGCTATTGTTCTGACCGTCGCAATATTTTTCATAACGATATTTGCACCCGCTTTGGCGGCTTCGATTATGAGTTCGTCCGCCTGTTGTTGATTCAGACCGACGCGTTCAATGCACTCGGCGGCACGCTGCATATCTGCGACTGCGCTATTCAGAGCGCCCTGCTCATCAACGACATGTTGAGCGGCAACGCCTGCCATCATGCAAACAACGTGCTGCCAGAGATTATATTTCGTGATTTGAACCGCAGGGGCCGGCTCGGTCCTGCCACCAAAAACAACCGGTTCGCCGTTAATTATTCGAGTAGTCTTCTCAAGCGCGGAGATCCGCAAACTAATATCGTTGAATTCGTACGCAAAGGCTTGCCCGGCCTCGTGCATCGCCAGCGGCAGGGCGGGTCTTCGCCGAACCTCTTCCTGAAGACTCACACGACTTTCAAACCATTTTTCGGGTACATCGAAAGAATTGAGCGACATCTGAAGCCTTCTGTTTTCGCGTTTTGGGACGTCAAATTATCGCTATGCATCTGTTAAAAACGAATGGTACGGACGGCTTAGGCAGCCCAGTTCTCGCGTAGAACCCATCCCGGTCACTTCCATAGATGGCAGCGGGTACCGCATTACAGCCACCTGCCAAACATCCGGAAAAGTGCCTGCTCCCATTCACAGCGCCGTGAGGCTCTTAAAAGTGTTCAGACTGAGAATTGCGTCACGTTCATTCAGGCTTCGCCCGCCTGTTCCTTGCCCACGGTCCTTGGGTCCTTGTCTTCCCTCAGCCCGGCGAACTTCGAATGCCTGAGATGACTGCTTTCGGTTCATTCTAAGAACTCAACCTGTGACGCGAGTTCAGGACGCACACACTATCTGCCGACCACTGATTCTTGGCCGCGATTCACGCGGAATTTAATCCAGGTGCCGCTCCACTTTCCGGGCTCGTATAGGCTGTCTTTTCTTTTCCCGATAATCCCTTCCAGTCCTTGCTGCCGAACAGCGTCGAGCATGAGGGTTGCGGATGCCTCGACATAATCAGAAATGCGAATTCGCGGCGAACTCTTTCAGTTGGATTTTTGTTTCAGGAGTAGGCGAGCAACAGAAGTTTCTAACCGCAGGAGCCTAACTCTGGGGATAAATCCGAGCGTTCTTGAACTTCAATGATCATATCGCTGCAGGAAAAGTGCGAAATGTAAGTGCGATACGCAGTCAGCGAAATGCGAAGTTGTATACAAGTGAACAGACACGCCTTTCTGCAAAGTCCAAGATAGATTTGCAGTAAAAGGAACGCTTTGATGGCAGTCCATCCCGGAACTTGTTTTTGGACGGCGATCGCGAGTGCCGAAGATATGGAACTACACTTAAACAAACCTTCTGGCTGAATAAACAGTCCTCTCGTTGGCAAAACATACTGGCGTCCCTTGACCGTTGGAATTGTGTACGCCCGTTCCGATTGTCGCTGTTGGCCTGCGCACTGAACGTGATTTGAGGGCCACTGTTGATTTGAAGCAAGCACTATTCAGGGTCTGTTTCTGAAGCAAATCGTCGGCAGTCGAAGTTTTAACCGTGGAGGTCAGTAATGAAGAAATACTTAGTTGCCGCAACGTGTCTCACGCTTGTGGCAGGAGCAATATACGCAAAGAAACTGAACAATGAACAGAAACGCCTTGAAGAATGTGGCGTTGTCATGCAGGAAGTACTCAACGTTCCGGACAACATTCCTCAACAGCTCCTGGAAAAGGCTGAATGCGTCATCGTGATTCCGTCCGTAAGGAAACTTGCATTTGGTGTAGGCGCAAGCTACGGGCGCGGCGCGATGGTTTGCCGCCAGGGTGAGAAATTTCGTGGACCCTGGGGAGCCCCGGCGATGTATGCATTGGAAGGCGGCAGCGTCGGTTTCCAAATCGGAGGTGAGGCCACCGACTTAATCCTTCTGGTCATGAATGACAGAGGCATGGACTCGATTCTCAGCAGCAAGGTCAAGCTCGGCGCCGACGCTTCCGTTGCCGGAGGACCCAAGGGTCGTGATGCTTCCGCAGACACCGACGCATGGATGCGAGCCGAAATTCTTAGCTACTCGCGTTCACGGGGATTGTTTGCGGGCGTTTCGCTCGAAGGCTCCACGCTTCGTCCCGACGATGACGCAAGCGCAGACGTTTATGGCCATGCAATCAAGGCCAAGGACATCGTGAGGGGTAAAAAGACCGGCGTACCCGAAACCGGCCGTCACCTGGTCAACGTTCTGCAGAAGAGTGCGCCGCACAACGAATCCGAGCGGGCGTCGAAGTAGTAGTTCAGCCCGGTCAGCTTGCCGGGATCTTTTTATAGATCGGCCAGCTGGCGGTTATTAGAAGAGAAGAGTGGTTCAAGCAAAATGGTTTGCTGAACGTTTCACAGGGCCGGCTGCCATGGTAGAACCAGCCTTTGCAGCATGGCCTCTGTTTTTTCTTGGTCATGGGGCTCTGTACCGCAGAGGATTCATTTGTGACGCCGGTCGCTACTGTGTTCCGAGTGGCCGCTGGCGCCGAGCCGGCTAAGAAGCGAGCGGAAGCTGTGGTGCGCCAAAGCCATATGGGACTCCACGACTTCCATCTAAATGTCAGGATGAGTGCATGTTGAATAAGAAAGAAGCCGACGACGCGACACGCGAAAGCATCAAGAAGGAAATGGCAAAGCCGCGGATGGCTAAGTCGGCACGAACAGCAGAATTGAATTTAGAAGCCGAACGAGTTTCAGGTCAGGCCAGCACCACCGTGCCCGGAACCGTCGACAAAATCATCGCGTCTCTAGGTCCGAACCAGCCGGAAAAAGCACAGATTGCTGTGGCCGGGGCCGACGACCGGCATCGAGGTCTCCGTATTGAAAATACCTTGATTGACGGAAATGGCGACGAGGTGAGGCTCAAAAAGGGTGCCCACATTGAACTTACCATTACCGCTAAACCAAAGAAGTAACCGATTATCACGATTCATCTGCGGCAATCCCGGTTGCCGAAGGTAGGTACAGCATGAAGGCACGACTCAAATATCGGAGAATATTGACGCTTGGCTTCGTCTTATTCCTTGCCGGAGCGCTTTCCGCCCAGCGCACACCCGATAAAAAATTGCTCGTCAATGGGGAAAGCACGAGTGCAGTTGTCTTGCAGGTTGATGGGCATTCTTATATAGACATCGAAACCCTGGCCCAAATTACCAACGGATCAGTGAAATTCGAGGCGAATCAGATCGTACTGATCATTCCTAACTCGAGCTTTGATACGAATTCCCGGCAAGCCGCCCCAGCGTTGTCAAAGGACTTCGCGAGCGCAGCGATCGCCGCTCTGGCGGACATGAAAGAGTGGAAAGGCGTGCTGGGAACGATGGTCACTTTTGGATTGGCGGTTGACGATTCTTGGGCTCAGATCCATCACGAACGTGTACAAACGAGTCTGGAGCAAGCAAGCGTCGCAGCATCAACCAGTTCAGACCACAACGCTCTTCAGTTGCTCAGCACGCAGTTCGCAAACCTGGCGAAGTGGGAGAGCGTTGTCGTTGCGGAACGCCAGAATCATAATGGAGCCAGGACCGTCGCTCCGAACTCCCTGCAGAATGACCCCGTGCTGACGAAATTCTCGAACTGCGGTAAATTTCTGACGACCATGCTTGGTAGCGGAATTTTTGCCGACAATCCGAGTTGTGACTAGCCAGAGCACTACACAACTTTTCTCGCGTTCTCGCCGAGCCGGGGGGATGTTCCGTTAGTTTCGCAGGTTTAGTTGCATCCCGCCAAACCTGAGCAAGCCCAGGAACGAAGCCAAGAGAGAACGCAAAAGGTTCGAAGAACCGTCCACTATGAACTCCAGCTAGTTCTGAGTCTTTTCAATCAAAGCATCTTAGCCGCACTTGATGCGAGTCGTTGTGCGGAAGAGAGTCAGGTAGTGGCCTGATGGTAGGGAGCGGAGTAGTAAGCCATGATACAGGGGAAGAGCTTGTGGCAGGGCTGGAAGGAGGCCGTTAGATTGCCAATGAAAATGTTGCTGAGTTTGTGCTTGGGCGCGGTGATTGGGCTGGGCGTTCCCGGAAGGATTGTTGCGCAGCGGCAGGCGCCTGCAATGAGACCGAGCGTGGTGGCTAAAGTTTCGGAATTGGAAATTCAGGTGTTGCTTGATCGCGCGGGATTTTCGCCCGGGGAGATTGATGGGGGCGGAGGAGCGAACAGCCGAAGGGCTTTGGCGGCATTTGAGGCGGCGCATCGGATAGCTGCGGGGCCGCGAGGACGCAAGCTGCTACTGAAGGCGCTGCATGCGGGGAGTGTCGAGGCGATCGCGTCCTATACAATTACGGCGGAAGATGCGGGTGGGCCATTCGCGGCAACGATTCCTGAGGACATGAACGAGAAGGCGAAGCTGGTGGGGCTTTACTACACGTCGGTGGTGGAAGAGTTGGGCGAGAAATTTCACTGTGCGCCGGAGCTGCTTAGGCGTTTGAATCCCGGCGCGCATTTTGTTGCGGGTGAAGGAATTAAGGTGCCGAACGTGTTAAATGCGCAGCACGAGGCTGCGGCCGATGAGCCGTCGGCGGGTGTGGTAGGAAAACCAGTGTCGACGACCGGCGCAAGAGGTCAGCGAGAGTCATTGCATGCTGGGCTGGTCAGAGTGGTGGTATCGAAGAAGACCGCGAGTCTGACGGTGTATAGCGCTCGGGGACGAATCATTTTCTGTGCGCCGGTGACAACCGGCAGCACACACGATTCCCTGCCGCTGGGAACATGGCGGGTAACGTCGGTAACGCGCAATCCGACTTTTCATTATGATCCGGAGCTTTTTTGGAATGTCGATCCGGAAAAGGCGAAAGTGGAGATTGCGGCGGGACCGAATAATCCGGTGGGCGATGTATGGATCGACATCAATAAGCCGCATTACGGAATACACGGGACGCCAGAGCCCGGGCGGATTGGGCATACGGAGTCGCATGGGTGTGTGAGGATGACGAACTGGGATGCGGTGAGGTTGGCGGGGTTAGTTGCGAAGGGGACGCCGGTGATTTTTCGGAAGTAACAAGGATGCAGCATTCATCATTCCTAACCTAATCCGCGGGACGTACTCGGTGCCTCTTCATTTTCTTTGAATCCGATTCCATTGCTTGACATTCGCAAAAACTGAGACTTACACACGAATCGGTAGTTTGCTAGTACCGAGAGTATTCGGTTCCATGTGAAACCTGCGGAATCTGTGTATCCGAAAATATCTTTGACACCGCAACGAGGTCGCACGGACAGTTCAGGGTCAGGATGAGTGGATAAGTACGTGGGACCGAGTCTGTCAATCACAGGCTGCCGTCAGGATGTCTTCTCACCCTTGCTTCCCGCCGGACGTCCGTTCGCACTATCTGGCAAACATGTCCAAATCGAAACATCCGGCGAAAGCTTCTTGTGGTTACTATGGGGATTACCTATTCATAACGTCTGGAATTGATACGCGGGGAAGCATTTGACGGTGTTGATGCAGGTGCTTGGATACTTGTCCCCAGTGCAACCAGAAGTTCACCCATAGCGAGATTTCAGCAGAAGTCATGAAGGAAGCATCGCGCGACCCTTTCCGAATCGTGCCAAAACCTGTAATTCCTCTCGCTGGTGACAAGCGAACCTGTCCAAATTGTAAGAGCGAATCCGTAGTCCATTCCTTCAATCTCTTGTACGAAAGTACCTGAAGCCTGACCGGGCGTTTCTACGCGTGTCGGCCTGCGTTAGGGACAATCAATGACGGACGCATAGATCCTGTCTCGGCTACTGGCTGACGAACGCAGTTACCGGACGAGTCGATCTTTCAGACCCGCGTTGCGGTCGATATCCAGATTGAGTGTTTTCCTCATCGGTCCGGCAGCCGATCTTCAAGGTCGCTTGCTAACTTACCCACGTCGGTCGCGTCGCTGAATCCCTTCAGTTCGTGTTTTGCGGATTCGACGTCGATGCCCAATCGTTGGCAGATCTTGTGCTGCATCTGGAGCATAGCCGTGAGCTCTTGTTCCGCGAGCATGCCAA